>Ga0209639_1000023_pt1 | contig 240639 bp, 209 predicted proteins | sample EPASupsiteHSE605_FD_187268 | JGI IMG/M metagenome (GOLD analysis project Ga0209639, IMG submission 187268) | Bioremediated contaminated groundwater from EPA Superfund site, New Mexico - Sample HSE6-05 (SPAdes) (version 2) | ecosystem: Environmental > Aquatic > Deep subsurface > Groundwater >... | reverse complement strand
TTGAATTGTTTATCATGTTGTTTTGCCATAATGAGATCCTCCTTCAGTACGATTATTTTATCGTATCATGTTTTTATTAATTTTGGATTTTCTCATTTCGATTTGTACTATTTTTATTCTAGCACCACACCTCTAATTCTCTGGTGATAAACTGCAATTCTTCTTCAGTTGGATTAACCATGTTGATCCAGCTGTTTTTTTCAATGGTCTCAATTTCTTGAATCTTACCATCAACGGTTTTATAGATTTTGATCATTGCTTTCCTCCTTTATTAAGAGCAGCCCATGATCTGTAAGATAATTTGGCCGCTCAGTTTTTGTTCGTTTTGTTCAATACGCTTCTCTCCAGGGTCTGCGTCCATCCTATCTCACTCCTTTTTTTGAATTTGTACTAAAGAAAAACCATTTCGCAGCTTTGCTTGTGGTTCTCCAGGATTTAACGAAATAAAAAATCTCCACTTTAACAGAGGAGATTTTCGCACAGCAAAAATAATGATTCCTCCATTCGTTGAGTTTTGGCACTATACAGCATAGGGCATTGCCCAACTGCATTAAGTAAAACCTTAATTCGATAGTACCTGTTGACCCATTGGCATCTTTCGATGTTTCCGGGCAGCAGCCATATCTGTATAGGAGCCTCACCTAACAAAAGAAACATTTAATTTCTTATCATTCTAATTAACTATATCTTTTTATGTCCCTGTTGTCAATGCTTTTTAGGTTAACTGAACATAAATGAACCCATCAATTTTTGTTGGCAAACAGTACTTTTCTTACACTTCAGTTTCCTCGTTTTTTGATTCTTCCGTTTCCTCATTATGCAACTCTTCATTATCGTTATTCTCTGGTTCTTCAGTAGCCTGGCTTTCCAGTGCTGCTTTCTCCCGGCGTTTTTTTCGGTATATGACAACGCCAAGGATTCCACTGACAACAATAATTGCCCCGAAAATTGCTGCCACCCCAGCGATCACCCAGGGATTTGTTGCCGGAGGCTTAACAATATTAACCCGGACTGTGGCTACTGCACTTTTATAGGTATTATTGCCTTTGTACTTCACAAGCACCTCCTGCTCGCCAACTTCCCGGTCATACTCCAACTCAATATCATTTCTGTCATATTCTATTTTGTTATTATCCTTATCGACGATATCAAGTTCCAGATCCTCATAGATAGCATCATCCAGATTCCCGGTATTATCATCATACTCCACATCATCGGGATAATCGTTAATAATCAGGGAACAGTCTTCTTTTTCGTAAATGGTCACGGTTTGGGTAGCCATGCTGTAATTAAACTTTTCGTTCCCTTTATATCTAACGGTAACTGGTTGATCTCCCACTACCCGATTATAGCTAAGCTCGATGTCGGTTGTTGTAAAACTAACGGGATTATTCTTACTGTCAACCACTTTAATCTCCAGTGCCGCATAAACGGCGGCATCCAACTTTCCCGGATCCGGCTGATATTCTACTGATCCAGGGGATTTTGCCAGACTAATACTGGTATTTTCCTTGGTTGGTGCCGGTGGATCAGCATTTCCCTTGATTTCGACAAAGGCCGTTCCCATGCTTGGCAGAAACTGATTATTGCCCTTGTACTTCACGGTTACATCCTGTTTACCAGGGGCACGATTGTAGCTTAATTCAATATCGGCGACGGTAAATCCGACCGGGTTATTGCTGCCATCAACCACCACAATCCCCAGGGACTGGTATACCGACAAATCCAATTGGGCCGAATCCCCGGTGTAGGTTACCGCCGGAGGATTGGCACTTAAGACCACCCGAGTTTCTGTTCTTGGCACCTCAGTTATGGTAATCCCTCCCGATGCTGAACTGCTTAGATACTGATCATTCCCTTTATAGGTCACATCCACTCTTTGCGTGCCAACCTGCCGGTTATAATTGAGACTAATATCATCTTGGGAAAAATCAATCCTGTTTGAGTTTTCATCAAGAACAACAATACTTAATGCCTGAAATACGGCCTGATCCATCGCTGGCTGGGATGGATTAATGATCACTGTCGGCGGAGAACTGGCCATGGAGATGGAGGTTGCCGTTTTTTCCCCAACTGCAGCCCAAATACCCATAGGCACCATTACGAAAAATAAAGACATTATTAAAACAATTCTCACTAAAGATTTATTAAACTTTCCATCCTTCATATTCCTTCTCCTATACTATTACTGCTGTTTAACTGATATTAATTACTCCGCGGATGTTTTTTCCGATAGATTACCACCCCAATTATTCCCAAAACAATGACAATCGCACCGATAATTCCGGCCACTCCAGCAATCAGCCAGGGATTATTGGGATTCGGTTGGACAATGTTTACCCGTACTGTTGCCACCGCACTTTTAAAATAATTGTTGCCCTTGTATTTGACAACAACTTCCTGTTCGCCCACTGCTCTTGTGTAATCAAGCTGGATATCGTCCCGATTGAATTGAATTTTATTGTTGTTTTCATCCACTACCGCAACGCAGAGATCCTGATAAACAGCCTCATCGAGATTTGTTGTATTGTCATCATAATCAACACTGGGCGGATTTTGCGAAATGATCAGCGAACTGTCGTCCTTGCTGGTAATGGTGACTGTTTGGGTAGCCGTGCTACTGTTAAACTGATCGGTTCCCTTATATTTCACTGTCACCGGCTGATCGCCCGGTTCACGGTTATAGCTGAGTTCGATATCGGTGGTTGTGAAATTGATGGCTTTACTTTTACTGTCAACTACCTGAATACCCAATGCCTGATACACCGCGGCGTCCAGTTTTCCTGAATCGGTGGTATAAGCCGCTTCAATGGGCGGTTTTGCCAGATTGACAGATGTGTTTTCTTTGGTTGGCGCCGGCGGATCGACCTTCCCGGTGATTTCGATATTTCCAGTGGCTGTGCTTGGCGAAAACTGATCATTGCCCTTAAATTTTACGGTGACATCCTGTTTTCCCGGGGCCCGGTTGTAGCTCATATCAATGTCAGCTGCGGTAAAACTAATTTTGTTGTTGCCCGCATCGACGACCACAATACTCAATGCCTGATAAACAGCCAAGTCAAGTTTTGCCGAATCACTGGTATAGGCAACGGCTGCAGGTTTAGCCGCAATCGATACCTTGGTATCCTGCTTTCCGGTTATCTGAACCGAGGCATTTACCTGGCTTGTGTTGTATTGGGAATTCCCCTTATATGCTACAACAACATTTTGAGTTCCTACGGCATGATTATAGGTCAGGGCAATATCGCTGGGTGAGAAATTAACCTTATTGGAATCACCATCCACCACTTGAATAACCAGATCATCATAAACGGCTTTATCTAATGTCGGGGCATCGCTGGAATATCCCACTGATGGCGGATTAGCCTTCAGCACCAGTCGGGTATCTTTTTTGGGAACATCATTAATGATAATCGCTCCGGTCGCGGTACTGATTTCATACTGATCATTCCCCTTAAAGGTGACCGTTATCTTTTGGGTTCCAACCTGCCGATTATAGTCGAGGGTAATGTCGCCCGCAGTAAAGTCAATTTTATTAGAATCACTATCTACAACTACGATGTTCATCGCTTTATATACTGCCTTATCCAGCTCATCAGCCGACGCATTAAAGGTTACTGATGATGGCGAGCTGGCAATCGATACTGTTGTTGCCATTTTGCCATCAACTTCCGCCCAAATGCCCATTGGCAGCATCAGTAAAATCAATGCTGCAATCAATCCTGTTTGCCACAACCGTCCACTTAATTTTCCATTATTCATTCTCTTTTCCTTTCCAACTGGTCATAATTCGTTCGCTATAATTAGTATCATATTTACCGCCTATTTTACCATATAATCACAGTAAACGTTTCTTTTTTTGTGTCAGAATCATTCTTAAATCTACTTTTATTTAATTCATAGCACTAAAAAAGATCTGTCTCACCAACAGATCTTTTACTATAAATTTTATTTTGAGCTAATCCATTTTTGTCAAACGATTCTTCCCGAAGAAGACAGCGCCGGCAATCAGCAACAGAAGCAGCAGGGCAATCCCCATATAAGGTACTGGTGATTCTTCTTCTTTTTCTGTCGCATCATTTCCGCCATTGCTGTAATCATTCCCGCCATAGACAGCTACGGCCTCTTCTTTCTTGATAATTTCAAATTTTTCGGTTGCATCAGCCAGGATAATACGGTAATTAGCATTATTCAAGCTCCCTAAATAAATGTCATAGCTGCCCACCGCTTCGCCGGCTTCGCGTTCTAACGATCCAAACATCACATCGTCAACGTACAGACCCTTATTAAAGCCATCGCCAGAATCATCCTGCCAGACAGTGTAGGTTAATGCCGGGTCTGCTTCGCCCTGAATTTTTGAAACATAAGCCGGGATAACCGTTACCGTGGCCGGAGTAATATTGTATTTTTTCTTTGAAATAACTGTTTGATTATTAATTGTATAGTTTTCGGCGTTTGTCCCGTCGATTCCATATAAATAGAATCCCCCTGTTGCCCACACATAATAACTTCCCACAGCTTTTTGCTGGGAATTAATATCTCCGTAATAGGGATAAAAATTTTCAGATCCAAATGCACCTAATTCTTCACCCTGAATCAGATCCGTTTTGGTGACGGATAGTTGGTAATCATGGAGGTTTGGTGTTCCGTCATAAACCTTGTCCTGACCAGTAATGAGGACTTCCACCGGTTTGGGTAAGATACTCGCACCAAGTGATATGTCAATACTCGCTAGTGGTTTAGTCTCTTTCTTTTCATCGACAATGATATAGTTTTTTTCCTTGTCACCTGAAACCGTCATTTCTTTGAGGATGATCAGATTGGTATTTACCGGTTTTACATCTTTAAACAAAAAACTGGCCGATTTATAGTTAAATGTAACTTCATTTATATCTGTATCGACAACACCAGTGTTCCTCAATCCCTTTAAGGCATTTTCGGGCGCACTGGTATTACCATCATAAATTTTGGCAATTGGCTGTTCAGTGAAGAATTCTGATGTTTTGAGTTCAATGGGTTTTATTTTAATTTCTTTTTTATCTTCAATGCTCTGATAGGCTTCGTCACCCTGATAGGTTGCAAACACCATATAGGTTCCTGCTTGTGAAGGCGGAATCGTCGATAATGGATAAGCTTCTCCATTTGCCTGGGTCCCTTTATAGCTGATCTCAATCAGTTCCGGATTAAGATCAGGTCCATCAACAGCTGGATTTACGGTCGCCAAAACTTGAGGATTTCCATTATAAACTGGGTCAGAAGAGAAGGCCATAATCGGGATTAATGTTCCCTGTTCAGCTTGGTTTTCTGCCAAAACGCCTATTGGAAAGCACGCCACATTCAAAATGATCGTCAAGACGAGGCAAAAAAACAGCCTGATACTTTTGGTCTTTTTCATTGGTTACTTCCTTGTAATATGAATTGTCACTATATCTTGTATGCCTTTTTTTAATTATACCTATTTATACCTCTGTGTACAATGAAACCAGACCATTGTTCGTTTAGAATTTACTTTGTTGTTATTTGTTTACAACCATTACATAAAAAGAACAAATAAAAACCCGCCTTAAAAGGCGGGCTTTGGAGTCAATTATTTAGATGATTTCCAATTCGTCACTTTCGCTGGTTTTTGGTTTCTTCAGAATACTAATCATCAGCATACTGGCTACCGAACCAGCCAGCAGGGCAATCACGTAACCAAACGGACTTCCCACCAGTGGAAATACGAAAATCCCACCATGAGGGGCCATCAGTGTGCAACCAAAGAACATCGATAATCCACCGGCCAGGGCCGAACCAACGATACAGGAAGGAATAACCCGGAGCGGGTCTTCTGAGGCAAAAGGAATTGCCCCCTCGGTAATGAAAGAAAGACCCATCACATAATTGGCAATCCCGGCTTCCCGTTCTTTTTTGGTAAAGCGGTTTTTAAAAATGGTGGTAGCCAGAGCAATGCCCAGAGGCGGAACCATTCCACCTACCATCACTGCCGCCATAATATCATACTGACCGGTGGCCAGTGATGCCAGACCGAAGGTATAGGCCGCCTTGTTGACTGGCCCACCCATATCCACTGCCATCATACCGCCAAGCACCAGTCCCAAAATGACTTTGCTGGATGTTCCCATACTATTCAGACCGGCACTTAAAGCCGCATTGAGAGCCGCAACGGGCGGATTAATGACAAAGACCATCAAGGCTCCAATCAGCAGAATCCCAAAGAAGGGGTAAATCAAGATCGGTTTAATACCTTCCAGACTGGCTGGCAGTTTGGCAAAGACTTTTTTAAGTCCCAATACCAGATAACCGGCGGCAAAACCAGCCAGCAATGCGCCGAGAAAACCGGCACCACCGGTATTAGCCAGCATACCACCGACAAAACCAACTGCCAGCGCCGGCCGGTCACCAATGCTCATCGCAATATAACCCGCCAACACTGGTAACATAAATGCAAAGGCAGTCCCGCCCACTTTCATCAGGAACGCTGCGAATGGGGTATTGCTCCCAAAGTTGGCCGGGTCAATGCTGTAATCATCAAATAAAAACGCCAGCGCAATCAAAATCCCGCCGCCAATAACAAAGGGCAGCATATGAGATACACCGTTCATCAGATCTTTATAAACCTTACGGCCGACACTTTCTTTTTCCCCGGAGCCGCCGGTTTCTGCCATAGTCTGGGCCCCACTAGAATACACCGGCACCTTTCCGGCCAGGGCTTCTTCAATGAGTTCCTGTGGTTTATGAATCCCCCGGGCGACATTGGTCTGAATAACCGGTTTGCCATTAAAACGGCCCATTTCCACATTGGTGTCGGCCGCAATAATAATGCCATCGGCCGCTTTGATTTCAGCTGCCGTCAATTGATTCTTAACCCCACCGGAACCGTTCGTTTCCACCTTGATGGTAATACCCATTTGTTTAGCCTTACTTTCCAGACTTTCGGCTGCCATATAGGTATGGGCGATACCCGTGGGGCAGGCGGTAACGGCCAGGAGTTGATAATTTCTGGCAGGATCTGGAGTTTCTACCGCTTTCGTACCTCCAAATTTTTCCTGTTCCTTTTCATCGATGAGTTTCAAAAACGTTTGGGGATCGGTTGAGGCAATGAGCCTGGCCCTAAATGCTTCATCCATCAAAATAGTGGACAGTCGGCTGAGCATTTCCAAATGGAGGTTGTTTGCTGCTTCAGGTGCAGCAATTAAAAAGAACAGATAGGCCGGTTCTCCGTCCAATGCTTGAAAGTCAGCACCTTCTCTAACCACCATCGCAGCCAGCCCGGCATCCTTAACCACCGGCGATTTTCCATGAGGAATGGCCACCCCTTCGCCGATGCCAGTGGTTCCTTCTTCTTCCCGGGCCATTACCGCTTTTTTGAAGACCTCTTGATCCGTGATCTTTCCGCTTTCGGCCATCAACGCCACTAGTTGTTCAATGATCACTTCCTTGGATACCGGTTTCCCGGCAAGATCAATGCCCTTTTCGTTTATTAAATCAATAATCCGCATTTTTCTTCCCCCTTATCTTTCGTTTTCTTCGATTTTTTCCAGCAGCTTCAGAACCTCTTCCCTGGTGGCCAATGTTTCCGAAAAGGCGGAGGCGCTTCCCGTTGCTACCCCCATCTTAAAAGCCTCCCGATAATTCTGATTTTTAAGATAGCCGGCAATAAATCCCGCTACCATGGAATCTCCTGCGCCGACAGAGTTTTTCACCACCCCTACTGGCGGTTTCATTTCATCGATATTTCCGTTTTCATCAACGAGAATGGCACCATCCCCGGCCATCGAAACCAACACATTTCGAGCACCCATTTCCTGCAATCGTTTAGCATAAATAATAATATCTTCCCGACTATTTAATGTAACCCCAAACATCTCCCCCAGCTCATGGTTATTTGGTTTAATCAGAAAGGGCCGGTACTTAACGACTTTGAGTAAGAGTTCCCCGGTGGCATCCACGACGATTTTGACGCTGCGGTTTTCCAGAAGTTTCATAATACTTTCGTAGCTGTCCTCGGGCAATGCGGTTGGGATACTGCCAGCTAAAACCAGTATATCTCCTGTTTCAATGGATTCCAGTTTTTTAAACAACTGACCAAGTTCTTTCTTGCTGATATTGGGACCCTGCCCATTGATTTCACTTTCTTTAGCAGCTTTTATTTTGACATTAATTCTGGAATTTCCCGATTTAAGTTTAACAAAATCCGTGTAACATCCAAAATCTTTGACTCGTCGTTGAATTTCCTTTCCAGTAAATCCGCCCACAAAACCCAGGGCGATATTTCTAATCTCCAGGTTTTTTAGGACCATCGATACATTGATACCCTTTCCGCCCGGGTAGAGTTGCTCCCATTCACTACGATTGACCGCCCCCTCCCGAAAAGAGTCCAGCCCCACAACATAATCCAACGACGGATTAAAGGTCACTGTGAAAATCATGTGACATCCACCTCCCAAACTTTTGTGTGTTTTTTATAGCTGTCACTCCCAAGCTTAGTCGTTATAATTTCAGCTTGATCCAAGCAGCCAAAACTCACCGGCGCAGTCAAATTGAACTTAGACGGATCGGCCAGCACATAGGCCGCCTTACAACGGCTGAAAGCCTCCCTTTTTACCTGGGCTTCAGTCGGATCGGGGGTACTGAAACCAGCTTTTACATCGATGCCATTGGTGCCAAAAAAGCCTTTTGAAAAATTGTACTTGCGCAGACAATTTAAGGCTTCACTGCCCACTACTGCATCAGTAATGGGTTTGATTTCGCCTCCGATAATAATTGTCCGGCATCCCCTTTTAACGAGCTTTGCGGCAATAACCATGCCATTTGTTACATAAACAGCTCCGGTTTCTTTGATGAAATCAACCATGGCTTCGGTTGTTGTTCCGGCATCTATATAAACAAAATCATTTTTTTTAATAAGCCCGGCACTAAATTTTCCGATGGTCTGTTTTTCATTTCTGTGATGATCCTCTCTGACCCGAACATCAAAATCAGCGGCTGCAAAACTGCCGTTTATCGCCGCAGCCCCACCATGCACCTTTCTCAATTTTTTATTGTTGTCAAGGGTTGTCAGATCTCTGCGAATGGTGGATTCTGATATCTCCAGAGTTTCTGAAAGTTCCAAAACAGTAACCACTCTTTTTTCTTCTACCATTTGAAGTATTTTTGCCAATCGTTCTTCTATCATCATATTTCTACCTCTTTTCTGAAGAATATCACCAAATTCAGTCATTGTCAATCATATTATTCCAACTTCAATCACATTTAGTCAAATTTGCGCAAATAATCCATTTTTTTCATCTATCTTAATTTTATTTATTACTTACCCATTTTTCTGACATAATAAAAAAAGATAGCATCCTTGTCTGATACTATCTTTTTAACTTCTAATTGATCCGGTCTATTTTGCCAGCGGTAAGATAATGGCCGCTTTAAACAGATCCCCATCAATTTCCAGTTTCAGCTCGCCTTGCTGGATCGTCATTAAGTCCTTGGCGATAGCCAGGCCCAAACCGCTACCTTCACTGTTTCTGGTTTCATCACCGCGTTTAAATCGTTCCATCAATTCATCGGGTGAAATATTCAAGGGCTGAGCCGAGACATTTTTGAATACGACCATTCCCGTTTTATCTTCGTCACATTTTAAAAACTCAATATATACCCGGGATTCTTTTTGCGCATATTTTAAAATATTGAAAAGCAGATTTTCAATAACCCGCCAGATCAGACGGCCGTCGGCGGTGACGACAAAAAAATCCTTGGGGTATTGAGTGATGAACTCCAGCTGGGAATTTTGTAGTTCTTCTTCCATCTCGCCCAGGCCCTGGGTCATCAGCATTTCCATATCAACGGCCTGAAACTCCACTTCAATATTCCCTGATGAAGCTTTGGCTGCTTCAAATAAATCGTCGGTCAGCACTTTCAGGCGGTGGGCCTTATTTTCCAGAATATCTAAATATTTCTGCTTTTCCTCGGGATTCAGTTTTCCGTTTTTCAACAGATCGATGGAGGTGATAATCGATGTCAGTGGGGTTCTGATATCGTGGGATACATTGGTCAGTAGCTCAGTTTTCAACCGCTGGCTTTTTACTTCTTCAGATACTGCCAATGAAATGCCATCGCCAATGGCATTAATGCCTTCAGCCAGCTCGCCCAGGGCGCCATCAAAGCCAGTCAGTTTGTAATCGACCTCGCCATTTTTTATTCGTTCCAATCCTTCCAGAATCCCATCATACTTTTTAGCTTTTTTGCCACCCAAATAGAGCAGATAAATAATGCAGATAAAAGAGCAGATACCCAAAATCGGTACCTGTACCGACAGGGCCAGAACAACCAGCAGCATTGCCCAGAACATAAATCGTTTCACAGTCGGTGATCCCTTCATGACATCATTGTAATAGCTGTTAATTTCCTTGAACTGGGCTTTAATGAAATTCCATGTCTTTCTGATCAGTTTCAGAAACAACAACCGTTCCCAAAAACTGCCATCTTTTAAAATTCGTACCAATGACAGTAAAAAGTTCAACCCCAAAGCCGAACCAACAACAAAGAGCATCAGCATATCCACCCTTGGAAAATTCTGATCATAGAAAAATACAATTGCGGCAACGACCAGGGTTTCCACACTCAGCAAAATTAAAAAGTGAGCATCAATCCAGAATGCATCGATCGGCAAAAGCTGAACACCCTCCCCATCTTTTCTACGTCCGGCTGAAATACATGCTAGTAGCGCACAAATGGCTGCCAGAATAAAAGATACAATAAAAATACTCATCAGCCAGAGAAATTCCAATCGTTCAGCCTGATACATAACTTCCCGTTGGGCGATATAGGCATCATCAAATCCGATAATTACCTGGAAATCCGGTTGAACGGAGTAGTCTAATGGTTCGAATTGGTCAATATTGGACAGGCTGGACGAAATCGCCCCCTTGTTGTAGGTGAAAGTCACCCGTCGATTAAGCAGCTCATCCTGATTGGCATCTTTGGGTTGACTGTTTTTAACACCCTTGCTATCAATAATATAGGCTAACCCCTGGGTTTGCTCCAACTCTTTTTTCAGTCTTTCATACTGAAACAACCCCTCATTAATCAGCTGTTTTTTTTGCGTCTCGAGCTCATTGCGGTAGGGTTCCCAGAAGCTTGCATCATTGAGCATCTCCTGCTCGGTTGCAACGCCCATATCGTCTGGATCAGCAATATCCAATCCCGCTAGTATATCCCATTTATAGGCCTCAATCGCTTCCGGAGCAATGGCATTTCCAGCACGAATATTTTCTTCACTTTGGTAGAAATTATAAACCAGATCGATATTATCGTAAGCGGTCAGGACTTTATTCTCCAGCTCGGCACTCTCCAGATAATTGTTGGTATTTGCCATATAATCCCAATTGAACCAGTAGGCTTCAAATAAAGCGCCAAAACTGATAGTGATCAAGACCACCGCCAGAAGCGAACTGGCAATTTTAAATTTCTGATCAGTCCAGATAGTTTTCAATTTTGTAGCCAATACCCCACACCACCTTTAAATATTTTGGTTCTTTCGGATTAATTTCAATTTTTTCCCGGATCCGCCGTATATGCACGGCCACGGTATTGTCCGAATTATAAGCCGGCTCTTCCCAGGCGTGCTCATAGATTTGATCAATGGAAAAGACCTTCCCTTTTTCTGACATCAAAAAAAGCATAATTTTGTATTCTACCGGTGTCAATTTGACCTCTTCGCCGTCCACCGTCAGTCGTTTATAGTCATCTTCCAGAACCAGTCCGCCGGTGCGGTAGGTTCCCACTTTTTCGGGGCAGCCACCGAGGGTGTTGTAGCGTCTCAATTGCGACTTTACCCGGGCAATGACCTCCATGGGATTAAAGGGTTTGGTAATGTAATCATCCCCACCCATGGTCAAACCCATTATTTTATCATTATCTTCGGTTTTGGCCGATAGAAAGATAATCGGGATATTTTTTGTCTCTCTTATTTTCATAGTTGCCCGAAGCCCATCCATTTCCGGCATCATCACATCCATAATGATCAATTGAACCTCTTCTTTTTCCACCAGTGCGATAGCTTCTTTTCCGGTATAAGCTTTTAAAATCGCATAGCCTTCGTTTTTTAAATAAAGTTCCAAAGCTTCAACGATTTCTTTTTCATCATCACATATTAAAATACTCATTATCTAAGCTTCCGCCTTTCCATTTCATCTTGGTTTAACTTTAACACAAACTTCTGTCAAAACAACGCTGAATTTCCTTACGAAATTCTTACAACCAGAACCCATCCGTCAGGCCCGCAATCCAAACCGCAAAAAAGGCAGCAATCCAATGGATGCTGCCCTGAAAAATGGTTTAGATTAAAAATTTAATCCCTTCCGGTTTGTTTTTATTTGAGAATTCAAAGCCCTGCTGAATGGTATTCTCGATCATTTCACCATCCAGATTCATCAGTCTGAACAAATTTCGGATAAAGAAATAAATCATTGCCCGGCTGGTAAACTTGATGTTCTTTTCATAGAAATCAATGAACAGTTCTTTTCGGGCCCCATATTCTGAACGGGCGATGACTTCCAGATCTGCCTCAATGTAGTTTTTATTGAGAAAATCCAGGCAGGACCGGTTCAGCGTATTGGTAATGTTGGTTCGTCCGTGGGGATTTACATTTTTAACCAGCACCTCGTAATACAGGGTTTTGTTATGTTCATCATTTAATATCGCTTCATAATACAGCACCAGGGAATAACAATATTTGGTATAAAGATTGAGATTCTCAGAAACTGACGAGACATAATCATACAACGCCAAAAAGAATACATTGTAGATGTCGGTGATCATATCGTCCTTCTTTTTATAATAATAAGTAATGGTTCCCAGCTTGACATCAGCACGATCCGCAATATCCTGAATGCCGGTTTTATTATAACCATTCTCATAAAATAAAACCTTTGCCGTAGTTATTATGTTACTCTTTGTTTGGGTTCCTTTTCTTGACGTTGCCATGGTTTGCCTTTCCTGTATAAATCATTTTATTAGTTACATTTAATTCATACCTTTGATCTTACGAAAAGTTTTGCCGAATGTCAATAGGAAATTTACGAATATTTCTTATTTACCCTAAGATGTTAAATTATTTCAGCAACAGAGTTTCTCGGTCCAATAGATTTATCTCAGCTACCTTTTCCAGGGTGTCAATGGCTTTCTGCTGTACCTCATCATCAACCCGAATGATGATAATGGCATTGTCCGTTTTTTTAGGAAGGAACGAATAGGCGTAGACAATATTTATTTTCGCCTGGGTCAGCGCATCCACCAAAGTGCTTAATCCGCCGGGATCATCGGAAATCTCTGCTGCTAAAACCGGCGTCACCGTGGTGATGATATCATTTTTCTTAAGAACCTCAATCCCTTTTTCGGTTTCCTGCAAAATCAGACGCACGATTCCAAAGTCGGTGGCATCGGCAATATTCAGGGATCGAATATTGATTTTATTCTCGGCCAGAATTTTCAACACATTATTCAGTCGACCTTCATGGTTTTCGATGAAAATGGAAACTTGTCGTATCATTTTTTCTTCTCCTAAATTTCTCTTAAATCCACAACCCGTTGGCTTTTTCCTTCACTTCTGGGAAGGCTCTTGGGTTCCACCAGGGATACCTTGGCGTTGACACCGATGATTGACTGGATTCGATCTCTGATCCGTTTTTCCAGGTTCTCCAGATTACTGATCCGATCCGAAAAAAGGGCTTCACTGAGTTCTACCTTTATTTCCAGGGTATCCAGAGAACCATCTCGTCTGACCACCAATTGATAATGGGGTTCCACTTCGCCGATTTCCAGCAGTACGCTTTCAATCTGGGTTGGGAAGACATTAACACCACGGATAATCAGCATATCATCACTCCGTCCCTGGAGTCGGCTGATTCGCAAATGGGTTCGTCCGCAGGCACAGGGTTCTGGTTTAATGGTGGTAATATCCCGGGTGCGGTAACGCAAAATGGGTATTCCTTCTTTGGTAATGGTGGTGATCACCAATTCGCCCTGTTCACCATATGGCAACACCTTCAAGGTCACCGGATCGATAATTTCCGGAATAAAATGGTCTTCCCAAACATGAAGGCCGTCCTGGCATTCACACTCAATGGCAACCCCAGGTCCCATGATTTCCGATAAACCATAAATGTCATAGGCTTTGATTTTCAGTTTCTTCTCAATATCTTTGCGGATGTTTTCTGACCAGGGTTCAGCTCCAAAAATACCCGCCCGAATCTTTAAGCTGGCCGGATCAATTCCAGACTCCGCTAATACCTCTGCTAAATAAATAGCATAAGATGGGGTACATGTCAATACCGTTGAGCCAAAATCTTGCATAATCATAATCTGTTTGGCCGTATTACCCCCAGAGATGGGAATGATCGATGCACCCAGTCTTTCGGCGCCATAATGCACCCCTAAGCCGCCAGTAAACAACCCATAACCATAGGCATTTTGGATCACCGAGTGAGGACCGGCACCGGCTGCGACCAGGCAGCGGGCCATCAGCTCCGACCACATCGAGATATCATTTCGGGTATAGCCCACCACCGTCGGTTTGCCGGTGGTTCCGGATGATGCATGGATTCGGACGATCTGTTCCAGGGGCACGGTGAAAAGACCATAGGGATAATTATCCCGCAAATCAACCTTGGTGGTAAAAGGCAGATTCTGAAGATCTTCCAGTGTTTTGACATCCTCTGGCAGCAGACCTTTTTCCTGAAATTTATTGCGGTAGAAAGGCACATCGTGATAAATTCGATTGACCATTCGCTTTAATCGTTCCAATTGCAGTTCCTGCAATTTTTCTCTTGGCATGCATTCGTAGCTCTTATTCCAGTACATTTTTTCCTCCAAAATTTTCTTTTTAATTCTAAATCAGATTGTTTTACTTTCTGTTATTGGTGTGAATTTCAAGATGCTCTTGCTGTTGCATCTTTATGGTTAGGGGTACTTTGCGTTCACCAACAAGCAAAGCGATCCATCCATCGCTTTGCAAATAAAAAGACCCGTCCTTACTGAAAAGGACGAGTCTGACTCGCGGTACCACCTAATTTGATTATTAACTAATCCACCTTTATAGAACACGATTCATAAGGATCCTGTTCTTGCTTTTGCTAACAGTGAGCGACACCGGATTTGCCTAGTAAATTTGTAAATAAATTAATTTATTCACACCCATTCAGCCAATCAGCTCCTGAGGGAACTTCACTAACGTCATCATCATTGGCTTCCAGCCTTACCAACTCTCTGTCGACTCCAACGAAAATTACTTTCCTCATTCACAGCTTTTAATTATTTCGATTATTATATTACTAACCGCAAAATAATGTCAAGATTTTTTTAGACCAAAGTCACCTCCCTGATAACTTATGAATTTGCTGTTTGAAAAAAGATATGATAGGATTAGTATGATCATTTATAATTAATTTGTTATTTTAATCTTTTCCCAATGATCGATAAGGAGGTTGCGATGGACCGGGTTCTTATTTCACTCAACACCATTTCCAAATATTTTGGCAGAAAATTAATCCTAAAAGATATTAATCTTGAGATCACTCCCAAAAATGCCATTGCTTTACTGGGACCCAACGGCAGTGGTAAAAGCACCCTGCTGAAAATCATCGGTGGTCTGGCAAAAATTTCTTCCGGCGCTATCAACTATGCGCCGCAGCTTAAAATAGCTTATATCCCCGAAAATTTTCCCAAAATTGATCTAACCCCCGCAGAATTTATTAAAGCCCTGGGTTTAATTGGCGGTTTGACCCATGAACAAGTCAACACCAGCATGACCGACTTGTTTCAGACCTATCAGATGGACGACATGCGCGATGTTCCGATTAAGCATCTGTCCAAAGGCACCATTCAGAAAGTAGCGGTTATCCAGGCTCTGCTAACTACCCCAGATGTTTTACTGCTGGATGAACCACTATCTGGTCAGGACATCCAATCCCAACAATTGTTTATCCAGATGGTTCAAAAACTCCACCAACAAGGCGTGGCGACGATTATGTCCTGCCATGAACGTTTTCTCGTCAATCAACTGGCTCACACCGCTTACGAAATATCTGACCATCAGCTAATCCCCCTGGATTTATCCAGTTTAAAGCAAGTCAAATATGACCTGCTGATTTTTGAAGCGCCGGCCGAAGCGGCGCTTGATGCAGAGCTGGATAATTTAATTGAGCACGCTGAATGGGATCAGAATCGTTTAAAACTGATTGTCCCCAGCGATCACAGCGATGTGGTTTTAAAGGCACTGTTAAAACGTCAGTTTAAACTGCGGGCCATGGAAGGAATGGATCAATGAAAAATCTGTTAGTTTATCACTTTAAAACCTATCTCAAATCTTATAAATTATTGCTGCCCTTTTTGATCTACCTGATCTATTTATTTGCCGCATACGGGATCATGCCTTTTTCGATTGTTTCCAGCTTTTCCGAATCGACCGGCGTTCTTTTCTTTATCATGGCCTATGTCGGATTCAGTTACGCTGAACTTGAAAACCCGGTTACCGAACAACTGATTCTGCTCCGGATCAATAACGATACCCTTTATTATCTGAGCCGAATGACCGTACTTCTGATCATTGGCGTTGTCATGAGTCTCCTTGGCATCTTGTATCCGCTGGTTTTAAATATTGTCAACAACGATCACTTATTTACCCGCAACCTCCAGTTCGAAGACGTGACCATCGGGTTTTTTCTGCATTGTTTAATGGCCTTTTTAGGCGCCATGACTGGTTCGTTTTTTCATCCCCGGATTATCAAAAACCGAAAAATGGCCGTACTGCTGCTGTTCTTTTTTGCCGTCATGGGCATCTCAAAGGGTGCCCTGGCCGAATATTTCCCACCAACCCGCTTGATCGCCTGGGTCTTTCCACCTGTTTTTGATATCCTTGCCTCATTTACAAAGCTGGAATTTTTTGCTATCCCAGCCATGGCTTTACCCGTTACGCTAACCATCGCTTATGGTTTAGTTTTAATGATTGGTCAAATTCAACTTTTAAAACGCTCTAAATTCTAAAATCCTTTTTATCTTGAACCTTGATGTTATCCGAGTCGATCCTGAAAAAAAGCCCTTCAAAAGATTTCACTTTTGAAGGGCTTTAATGTTATTGATTCAATTTTTAGACAACACCCAGGCCAACATCACCGTAGGTTGCCATTTCGCGATTCATATACAGGGCTGCTTCGACAATATTAAAGGCAATGGCGGCACCGCTGCCTTCGCCCAAACGCATCCCCATATTCAGGAATGGTTTGGCGCCAATAAATTCAGAAGCAAAGGCAGCGCCCTTTTCGGCGGATGCATGAGAACAGATCAGGTAACCTTTTACTTCTGGTTTAATCCCGATCGCAATGGCGGCGGCGGCGGTAGAAATAAAACCGTCAATTAAAACCGGGATATGATTGGCGGCTCCGGCCAGCATCGCTCCGGCCATGGCGCCGATTTCAAAGCCGCCGACCTTTGCCAGGACATCCACCGCATCATCTTTATCGGGCTGATTAAGGGCAATGGCGTCCCGGATTACCTGGGCTTTGACAACCATCTTGTCTTCTGACAGGTTGGCTCCGGCACCAGTCAATTCGCCCGGATCAACCCCGCTGAGGGCGGCGATGATGGCGGCGCTGGCAGTGGTATTGGAGATCCCCACTTCACCGGTTCCGAGAATATTGTAGCCGTTATTGATGGCCCGTTGGGCCACATCGATACCGGCTTCCAGAGCTTGCACGGCTTCTTCCCGGGTCATCGCCGGGCCTTTTCGCATATTTGATGTGGATTTTCTGATTTTTTTGTCGAGAATTTTTGATTTCGGTTCCAGATCTGATTTCATCCCCACATCACAAACAAAGATATCAGCACCAGCCTGCTTGCTTAGCGCAGCAACCCCACTTTTGCCGGCAACGATCATCTGCGCCATCAGGTCGGTTACTTCCTGAGGCGCTGCGGCAACGCCTTCTTCAAAGACGCCATGGTCAGCAGCAAAAACCAGCATCGCTTTTTTGCTGACATCGGGGTACATTTCCCCGGTAATGCCAGCTAACTGCACGGCGATCTCTTCCAGTGTCCCCAGACTACCTACTGGTTTGAGCAGAAAATCGACCCGATCCTTGGCAGTTTTCATCATTTCTTCATTAAGCGGTTGGATTTTTCCCAATGTTTCATTAAATAAACTCATTCTATACTCCTGTCAATTCGACTGTTTTTTCTCATTATAACATATCTGAGGACTTTGAAAATTCAAATTTTAAAAGTTTTCTAGCGGTAACCGCACTTCAAACCACACCCCATTATCCCGGTTATCCACAGCCACCTTGCCGCCATGGCAGATTATGATGCCTTTGACGATTGCCAGGCCCAAACCAGTGCCCTTTTTATCCGACTGAGCCTTGTAAAAGTATTCCCAGATCTGATTGATCTCATTTTGAGGAATCGACTTACCCACATTATAAACAGAAACTATCCACTCTTTTTCCTGAGTTTCACAACCAACCTGAATAATCCCGTCGGTCGGACTGACATGTTTGATAGCATTATTTAAGAGATTATAAAAAACCTGTTCCATCCGTTTGCGATCCATCGTCAATTTTCTTTCCGGATCACAGTGATTATTAAATGCAATATTTTTTTCCGGATAGGTATTCACAAACCGCTCAACCACCGAAGCGATGACCTCAACCCCGGAAACAGTTTCTTTTTTAAGCTGATAGGCGCCCGATTCGATTTGAGCCAGATCCAGCAAATCACTGGCAATGCCGCTGATTTTATCGGCTTCCTTCTGAATTGTCACAAAGTATTCCCGTTCTTCCTTCCGATTCTCAAGGATCCCGTCTTCCAGAGCTTCGGCATAGCTTTTGATCACCGCCAAGGGCGTTTGGATTTCATGGGACACCTGAGCAGTAAAGCGCTGACGCATTTTTTCAAAGGTCCGCTCCTTATTCAATTCTTCCTGCAGTTTTAGAATCGCCCCTTCCAGTTCATCCGAAATATGATTCAGGGTTTCCCCCAACTGCCCGATCTCATCCTTTCTGGCGCCCTGATATTTTTGGGTGAAATTCAGATTTCCCATTTCCCGGGAAAGGCGATTTAACGAAACAATCGGCTTAGAAATGCCCCGGGAAAAAAAGTAAGCAAAGAGCAACGAACAGGCAAACACAATTATTAAGAATACCAGCAGAAAATTTTCCACAATCTCAATGACCTCGTGAACTGAATAAAGCGGAATTCGTCCGATGATCTGAGCGCCATCAGCGGCGCCGACCTTATGGGTCAGCCACTCGACCTGATGATCATCATTGCCCAACACAATCACAAAGCTTTCATCCTGCTGATGTTCTCTGACCTGATTCTCAATACTATTCTGTTGACCGGCGCCGGAGCCTGAGCCGTGTTCGGTTCCGCTACCAGTGCCACTACCGGATCCCGACCCGTTACCGGTGCCGCTGCCGGCACCAGCACCCGCTTCATTTCCCGCACCGCTGTGTTCACTGCCCGCTGCCAACCGTTTCTTTTCAACAACGGTCGGTCCCGAACCATCAGTTTGATCCGCTCCATCAAATGTTTGGCTTGCGGCTACTATTTCAATGCTGTCATTTTTCGTCGAAACATTTTCTAAAGAAACCGCTTCTGTCCCGGTTTGTTGCTGAATAATCTGAATGACAATCCCTTCTTCTTCCGCGACATCGATATACGCTTGCAGTTCCGGGGTTAATCCACCCTGATTATACATCGCAGCCGCCTGACTCGTTTTGTCAATTAAAACTGCTGTTCTTTTCTGGGTATAATACACTTCAAAATAGGAACCCAGCACATAATAGGTCAGTAAACACAACACCAGAAAAAAAGCCCCCAGATAGAGCATTAAACGCGAAAATATCGAAGATCTCATTCTTTAAACTTATATCCCAACCCTCTGACGGTTTGAATACACTCTCCTTTTTCGTTCATTTTTTTACGCAGCCGCTTGATGGTGGTGTCAACCACCCGTATATCACCTTCGTAATCATAGCCCCAGATCCGATCCAGAATCTGTTCCCGGGACAAGACCAGCTTATGATGATTGATAAAATAAATCAACACCTCAAATTCTTTCTGGGTCAGGTTAATGATTTCGTCATCGATGGTTATTTCCCGTTCTTCCGCGTTTAAATGCATCCCGCATACATCAAGCTGGTTGTCCGCAGTGGCGACTCCGCTTCGCTTTAATAAGGCTTTGATACGAACCATCAGCTCCCGGGGACTAAAGGGCTTGGTCACATAATCATCCGCTCCGACTTCAAAGCCCTGAATCTTATCATCTTCTTCCCTGCGGGCCGTTAGCATGATCACCGGCACATTGTCGGTCTGCCTGATTTCTTCCAGCACCTCAAAACCATCCATCTTCGGCATGGTGACATCAAGGATGATACAGTCCGGCTTTTTTTCCGCCCATAAGTCCAAGGCCGCTTCCCCATCAGCCGCACCGAAGCCTTGATAGCCTTCTTTGTATAAATATTTCAAGACGATTTCCCGCAATCTATCTTCATCTTCCGCCACCAGAATACGAATACCCTTCATTGACATGCGCCTCCTTTTTCTTCTTATCTATAAGAGCTTATCACATTACTATGACAAGATTGTGTCAGTATTAATCGTTCAGCCCAGGCTAATTTCACTTTCATTTTATCACATGATTTTCATCGCTGTCTTTTATTTTTAATTTTTGACACAGGAATGACATATAACCGTCATATAATACAGACATCAACAAAACACAATAAAAAAACGGAGGAATTTACAATGAAAGCAAAATTAATTTTAGTAACATCATTAGCATTGATGCTGGCAACCGCTGGAAGCGCCATGGCTGCTTCAACCAATGGCACCGGAGCCTGCAATGGCCTGACTGAACAACAACGGATCGAACGCCAAGCCAGCCACGATACCAATGGCGACGGTGTCTGTGACAACCCTGGTGCTGGTGGAGCTGGCGCCGGCGCATTTGTTGATGCCGATGGCGACGGTGTCTGTGATGTTGGGGGCGGAACCAAGCCTGAGGATGGCACCGGCATGCGTCATGGCGGCAGAACCCGCTAGTAAGCATCTCTAAATAAAAAAGACCCAATGAAAGCTAACTTTCATTGGGTCTTTTTTATTTGCTTATTCCACTTCTTTATTCTTAAGCTTTGTAACGTAGGTTCGGGTTTCGGCAACAACCACACCACTTAAAGCGATTAAGGCAATCAGATTGGGCAATGCCATTAAACCATTAAAAATGTCAGCAATGGTCCAAACGGCCGAAACGGTCATAAATGGTCCGATAAAAACGGCCAGAATATATAACCAGCGATAGGTTAAAACGGCCTTCATATTTCCATTTGACAGGTACTCCAGACAGCGCTCCCCGTAATAGTTCCAGCCCAGGATGGTGGTAAAGGCAAAGAATACCAGACAGGTCATCAGCAGAAAAGAGCTAACTTCCGGCGCAAATGGCAATCCTGCCTGAAAAGCATTGGTGGTGACTGCCACCCCTTCCAGACCGATATTCCAGGAGCCCGTTAAGACAATGGCCAGTCCGGTCATGGTACAGACCACAATGGTATCTAAAAAGGTTCCCGTCATTGAAACCAGACCCTGACGTACCGGTTCATTGGTTTGTGCCGCGGCGGCGGCAATTGGCGCGCTGCCAAGACCAGCCTCATTAGAGAAAATTCCCCGGGCAATCCCTTTTTGCATGGCGATCAGCACTGCTCCCAAGGCACCACCGGCGACAGCCCGAAGACCAAAGGCACTGGCAACAATTTCAGTAATGGCCGCCGGTATCAATCCGGCATTTGTTATTAAAATAATGCCACAACAGATCACATAAATGACAATCATAAAGGGGACAATAATCTGGGAAACATTGGCGATCCGTTTCAGACCCCCAATCACAACCAGTCCCACAAAAATGGTAACAATTGTTCCGGTTATCACCACACTCCAGGAATAATCCATTCCCAAAAGATTTACTGTCCATTGATTATTGGGATCAAAAAAATTATTGGCGGCACTGGCGATCCCGTTGACCTGGGTAAACGTTCCAATTCCCAGCAGACCAACCCCAGCACCAAAAAATGCAAATATTTTGGCCAGCCAGCGCCATTTTATGCCCATACCATTTTCGATATAGTAAAAAGGTCCGCCCAATACATGGCCATCCGGTTCAATGACCCGGTATTTAATGGCTAAAACCCCTTCTGCAAATTTGGTCGCCATACCGAATAAGGCGGCAATCCACATCCAAAACAAAGCTCCCGGTCCTCCGGCGACAATCGCAGTGGCAACCCCGACAATATTCCCTGTTCCGACGGTTGCTGAAAGGGCTGTACACAGAGCTCCAAAACTGGTTACCTCGCCTTTGCCACCTTCTTCATTCTTCACCATATACTTCAGCGCTTTTGGTAAATAGCGGATTTGAAGTCCGTGCAATCGGATCGTCAGGAAAATCCCCACCGCCAGGATCAGCACAATCAATGGCACACCCCATACGAGGTCGTCAAACCATACTAAAAATTCGTTAACTTGTTGAAACATTTTGTTCCTCCTTCTCTAAATTGTGAAGAGGGAGAACAACTCCAATGGGTTGCTCTGTCCTTTTGCCTGAGAGATAGCCTGAAATGCTCAGTCGCTGCCGGACCGATATTTTCAGGGGTACACCTTCGGCGCTCATCTTTGAGACTCTCCAGAGTGCTGTGATTTTACGACAGCGTTAAAATAATATCACAATTCATTTGACGGATGCAACATTATTTTAAGATCAACCCGATCCTGATTTTCTGATAAAAAAAGAAACGCCTCGATTTGAGGCGTTTCCCGGATATTTTGACTTAGGACATTGGTACCACGGCACCTTGATAATTGCTTTCGATAAAGCTGATAACTTTTTCGCTTTGCAGCGCTTTCATCAGAGCCAGGGTTTTTTCGCTGGTTTCTTCGCCAGCTCGGACTGCGACAATATTGGCATAGGTCTGAGCTGCCAATGAATCTTTTTCTTCTTTAGCAATGGCATCGGTGCCGGCATTCAGTCCGGCTTCAATGGCATAATTGCCATTAATGACGGCCAAATCTACATCAGGAAGTGATCGCGCCAGCTGGGCTGCTTCCAGTTCTTTAAAGACGATATTTTTAGGATTTTCGATAACATCTTTTGGTGTTGCTTCCAAACCGACATTGGGATCAACCTTGATCAAGCCAATAGTCTGCAGCAGCAACAACGCCCGGGCTTCATTGGTGGTGTCGTTGGGAATGGCAATGGTCGCACCACTGGCAATCGCATCCAGGGTTTTTATTTTCCCCGGGTATAAGCCCAATGGTTCATAGTGAACTGCACCGGCGCTAACCAGCTTGGTGTTGTTTTTGACATTAAAATCTTCCAGGTAGGGAAGATGCTGGAAAAAGTTGGCATCCAACTCTTTGTTTTCCAGGGTTAAATTCGGTTGGACATAATCGGTGAATTCTTTAACTTCAAGGGTGTAGCCCTCTTCTTTTAATACTTCTCCCGCGACTGCTAAAATCTCTCCATGAGGCGTTGGGCTGGCCCCAACAACGATGGTTTTGTCATCTGTGCCTTTAGCTGTACAGCCTGTGAATAGGGCCAAACCGAGAACGCTGATCAATAATACTGAACCTAATTTCTTCATGATCTTCTCCTTTTCATTTCTTTCATATAATTCCTAGTTGAATAATATGTAATATAACACGGACACTGTCCGCTGTCAAGCCCAATCGTCGGTCGATCATCACATCCGGCTGCTTTATTTTCGACGGTCCTGCTTCTGGGCAATTTTCATCCCAACTTCCTGGAACAACTGAACAATTAAAACCAGTAGTACCACCGTAATGACCATCATCCCTGTTTCATAGCGATAGTAGCCAAAACGGATGGCAATATCCCCCAGGCCGCCGCCGCCAACAATCCCCGCCATGGCCGAATAGCCCAAGATGGTCGTTGTGGCAATGGCCGCACCAATAATCAGCGAGGGCTTTGCTTCTGGAATCATCACTTTGGTCACCACCTGCATCGGGCTGGACCCCATTGACAATGAAGCTTCAATAATTCCATAATCCACCTCTTTGATGGAAGATTCCACCAATCGGGCAATAAATGGTGCCGCCGCAATAACCAGTGGTACAATCGTTGCTGTGGATCCGATGGTTGTTCCGGTAATCAGCCGAGTCAGTGGGATTACCGCAATCAACAAGATCAAAAAGGGGATCGACCGGGTAATATTGACCACAATGTTGAGCACCTGATTGAGCACCTTCATTGGCACAATCCCCTCGGAATCGCTGGTGACCAGCAAGACCCCCATAGGCAACCCGATTAGATAAGCCAGCAGTGTTGACGCCAATGTCATATAAAGGGTTTCGAAGGTTCCTTGAACAATCAATGCTGTCATTGAACTATCCCACATGGATGCCCACCTCCTCAACTGTTATTTGATGAGAGCGCAGGTAGTTAACGGCCCGGGCCGCACTCAGCTCATCTTCAGGCAATTGAATCACCATTTGCCCAAAAGCGAAACCGTCAATATTTTTCATGTCAGCATGGAGAATATTGACCAGACATTTTGTTTCCAGGATCATTTTTGCGATCACCGAATCACTGGACGATTTTTCATCAAAGACAATCCGATAGGTATTTTTACCCATCGCAACCGGACCTTGATCGCCTTCAGAAAAGATCATTTTTTTGGCAATCTCGGTTTTCGGGTTGCGGAAGATATCCTCAACTTCCCCATCTTCGGCAATCCGGCTTTTATCGATGATTGCCACATGGCTGCAAATTTGTTCGACCACACTCATTTCATGGGTGATGATCACTATCGTAATGCCCAATTTAAGATTGATTTCTTTTAACAGCTTGAGGATGGAATTGGTTGTGGACGGATCAAGTGCCGATGTGGCCTCATCACATAAAAGAATCTTGGGATTATTGGCCAACGCTCTGGCGATCGCAATCCGTTGTTTTTGACCCCCGGACAACTGTGCGGGATAAGCCTTTGCCTTATCTGGCAAGCCCACCAATTCCAAAAGTTCGGCGGTTCTTTTTTTGGCCGTTTCTTTATCCACCCCAGCAATTTCAAGGGGAAAAAGAATGTTCTTTTCCGCGGTACGCTGCATCAGCAAATTGAATTGCTGAAAAATCATGCCCACCGAGTAACGCACCGTTCGCAGTTCTTTTTCGGTTATTTTTGATATATCCTGTCCATCAATGAAGACACTGCCGCTGGTGGGCTTTTCAAGCAGATTGATACAGCGAACCAAGGTGCTTTTTCCGGCTCCGCTCATACCAATAATGCCGTAAATATCGCCCTGGTTGATGCTTAGATTAATACCATCTAAAGCTTTTACTTCGCCGCTTTTGGGACGAAATGTTTTCCCCAGATCCTTTATTTCAATGATGGGTTTTTGGGACGTCTTTTTCGTTTCGATGTTCCTTACCCTCCTACAATCAACAAATTTAAATAAACAAAATGATATTAAAAACAGTGGGTTTAATATACACCCACCGTTTATTATAGTATCGATTTGATTTTCTTGTCAAGCTTAATAGCTTTTTCCCTTGCTTAAATATCGGTAATTTGTGCGCCAAAGGGAAACAATGCCAGCTTGGCAAATTTAAACCATTGCAGTCCAAACGGTATCCCAATCACAGTAATGCAATATACAATCCCCAGAATAGCGGATCCCGCTGCCAGACCCCAGCCGAAAATCAATATCCATAAAATATTTAAGATCACCGAACCGGTTCCCATCTGTGAATAATCCACGGTTTTTCCAAATGGCCATAAGACCAACTGGGCCATTTTAAAAGCCTGCAACCCCAGTGGTATGCCAATAATGGTAATACAGCAGAGAATACCGGCGATCAGCCAACCGATGGCCATAATCAGGCCTCCCAAAATAATCCAGATAATGTTCCCAATGATGCTCATACTTTTTCCTCTTTTCAAAGTCTCTTTATTTGCTGCTTGCTAAAATGCCCGTTTTTTGCATTCACTTGACCCGTTCCTTATTTTACGGATGGGTCCCGGGCTTCCGCGGCCTTTTTAAATTCGCGACTGCCGATGTGGCAATACCCGCCGGGATTTTTGATCAAATAGTCCTGGTGGTAGGCTTCGGCAGAACAGTAGTTTTCCAGCGGTAATACTTCGATGGCCAGCGGCACCCCATATTCCAGTCGCAATTCATCGACTGACTTTAAGATCACTTCTTCATCGGCAGGATCCGAATAATAAATGCCGGTGCGGTATTGGGTCCCGACATCATTCCCCTGACGATTCACCGCCACAGGATCGATGACTTCAAAATACATGCTTAATAGAAATGGCAGGCTAATCACCTGATTGTCATAAATCACCTTAACCACCTCGGCATGTCCCGTATTTCGATGACAGACGTCCTCATAGCTGGGATTCCGGGTTTTTCCATTGGCATAACCGACCTCCGTTTTCAGAACCCCTCTGATGGCCTGAAAGTACATCTCTGTTCCCCAGAAACAGCCCCCTGCCAGAATTATTTCTTTAATGTTTGCTTTTTTATCATCATTCATCATCTCAGTTTCCTTTCCAGATTTCCATAATTTTTGCAACTGTTATCGCTTGTTGTTCTGCCGAAGAAATGGATGCTGTCCCATCGCCGGCCTGTGCTCCATAATTACCAAAGCCGCTGTGATTACCACCTGTTATTTCGTGATAACTGGCATTGACCGGCATCTTATTCCGACCTTCGCCAAAACCCTGTTGGTCGATAATCTGATCTTCGCTGCCATACAGACTCAGGACCGGATGGCGGCTCTGGGCCAGTGATTGATTGGGATAAGCCCCCAATAAAGCCAACCCATCCACCTTATCTTCATGTCCAGCCAGGTAATCCCCAGCCATGGCGCCGCCCAGCGAGTGACCAACCATGATCCACTGCTCTATTTCCGGCATCGTTTCCAACACTTTGTCTGCGCCGTTGGCATTAAACACTGCCAGATTAAAGGGCATCCCCACGATCACAGCCGAATAGCCTTGTTCCGCCAGTGAACGCATCAGCGGGGCATAGGCGACATCTTCGACCTTGCCGCCGGGGTAAAAGATAAAACCCGTTTCATCCTGACCTGCTGTTGGCGTGAAAATGGTCAGATTTCCTACTTCTCTGACAGTCACCTGATCATCTGAAATCAGGGCCTCATAGGCAGTTTGATCAGCATGGTAATAATCCCCCAGATAGGTCAATATTCCGATAATAAGTGTCACCAATACAATTCCAATTATCTTAATGATCCGTTTTAAGATTTGACCTTCTTTCATATTTGCTCCTTTTTATGCCAACCCGACTCTTTGTTATCGATTTGCTCTATATTATACCCCAACCCATTATAAAACAACAATTAAGTCATTTTAACATTACTCAAAAAATAAAAAAACCGCAATTTCTGCGGTTATGATTTCAAATGGTGACCCATGGGCGACTCGAACGCCCGACACCCTGATTAAAAGTCAGATGCTCTACCAACTGAGCTAATGGGTCATAATAAATTATTAAGTTATATTGTCTTCAAACGATTGTTTGATACGTTTGTTTGCCTGAACTAAGTGATTCACACCAAATCAAAGATTTGGGTTTTATACTTTGCAACTGAGCTAATGGGTCATGTAAATTGTTTTGTTTTTCTGTCTTCTCTGCCTGGTAAAAGTGGCAGGGGTAGCAGGACTCGAACCTACGAAATGCCAGAATCAAAATCTGGTGCCTTACCAACTTGGCTATACCCCTATAAAATAATAATGATATAGAAAATGGGGTGGATAATGGGACTCGAACCCACAACTTCCGGAATCACAATCCGACGCTCTAACCGATTGAACTATACCCACCACGATAAAATACTTAAAATAAAATGGTGCGCCTGAGAGGATTCGAACCTCTGGCACACGGCTTAGAAGGCCGTTGCTCTATCCTACTGAGCTACAGGCGCTCAATTCTTTTCGCAAAAATGGAGCGGGTGAAGGGAATCGGACCCTCGCGACTGGCTTGGAAGGCCAGGGCTCTACCACTGAGCTACACCCGCATTGCCTCTCTTAGAGACAAGTGTTAGTATACTTGAAATAGAAAGAGTTGTCAACTCTTTTTTATCTTTTCTTTGTTTTCCCATTTTGGCGAGCCTTCAGACCTTGTCAACAATAATCACCTCAGTGACTTAGACCGTTTTGATTCCCACACCTTTTTTGAAGATGTACGCGGCAATTAAAAATGAACTGATGACCAGGGCAATTGTCAATAGCACATGAATGACAATATTGCCCTCACATACCCCGATATAGGCGTAACGGGACACATTAACCAGCGGATAGATGGGGTTGATGTACTTGATGGCCGATAATAAACCCGGCAACTTGGAAATCTCAAAAAATACCCCACCCAGATAGGTAAGCGGGGTGATGACGATCGCCAGCGCAAAATTCATCTTCTCAAAATTATCCAGCACCAGGCCGGCAATCAGGCCCAGGGATGCAAAGACAAAGGATGTTGCGGTTAATGCCAGCACGAAAAAGATGGGATATTCGACTTCATAACCGACAAAGAAGATCGTTGCTGCATAAGTCAGGACGCCGACCAAAACCCCACGAAACATCCCACCGAAGACAAAGGCCAGAATTTTTTCCGCCAGCGAGATCGGGTAACTGTTTAAATCCTGAATGGTATTCTGAAATTTCTGTGAGATAATCGAAAAGGACGGGTTTTGAAAGGCCGCAAAAATCGCCCCCATTGTCGCTAAACCCGGCACCAGAAAATTAAGATAACTGATCCCTTCAATCCCAACCTCTCTGGTTTGAAGCATCCCTCCGAAAATTGCCATATAAAGAATATTTGAAATCAGCGGTGCCAGAACCGTCTGGACCGGCACCTTCATAAACCGATGTATCTCCTTGTTCAAGAGGGTTGAAAATCCAACTCTGTTATAAAATATTCTGTTTTTCATACGCCCTCCTAATGTTTGATGATGTTTAAATAAACATCTTCCAATTTTGGTCGTTCCACCACCAGATTGGTGAATTCCATATTTTTCTCTGATAGTTGTCTAAAGACTTTAGATAAGTCCTTTTTTGAAGCTTTCAGCTGCAGCCTGGTTTTGTCTTCGATATGCGGGTGATAGTCGCTTAAAAAATCAAAATCAGCCAGATTCAGCTCTTCATCAAAGTGAACCTCAATGATGGATTCTCGCGAAAACGCATCCATCAGTTCTTCTTTGGGTTCATCGGCAATGATCTTTCCACCATCAATAATCACAATCCGCTTACATAATTTTTCAGCTTCTTCAATATAGTGCGTGGTCAGGATAATGGTGGTTCCACCTTCATGCAGCTTAACTAGAAAATCATACAAGGTATGCCGCATTTCAATATCGACGCCCGCCGTGGGCTCATCCAAAATCAGGATTTTAGGTTTATGAACCAACGCCTTGGCAATTAAAAATCGTCTTCGCATCCCCCCGGACAGATCCCGGATTCTGGCGCTTCTTTTTTCGGTCAAGTATAGTGCATCCAGAATTTCGTCGATATATTCCTTATTATCCTTAATCCCGAAGTAGCCTGATTGTTTTTTCAGCGCTTCATCAACGGTAAAGATAAAATCATAACCGGTATCCTGGGGCACAATCCCGATGATTTTTTTTGTATCAAGCTCCTTCTTATCAATATCGTATCCGCCGATATTGACCGCTCCCCGGGTTTTTTTCACATTACCTGCGAGGATATTGATCAGGGTGCTCTTCCCTGCCCCATTTTGCCCCAGCAGGGCGGTAAATTCGCCTTCTTCAATTTCTAAATTGATGTTTTTTAAGGCCTCTTTTTTTCCTTTTTGATAGGTCATTGATACATCTTTAATACTCAGCATCGAGTGCCTCCTTTTTCTATCTTTCTGTCAGTCATTCCAAAGCGGAATGATTTTTGCGTCAATTTCGCCATTTTTGATGGCAATCAACCCGTAACTTTCGGGATCACCCATTCTGGGCGCCCCCACCGAACCGGGGTTTAACATCAGAATTCGGCCATCATCTTCGATATATGCGTGGTGGGTATGGCCATAGAGAATCACCTCGGCATTTTTTTCCAAACCGGCATAGTAAATGCGCTGCAAATCTTTCTTGACGCCGTACTTATGGCCATGGCAGGCAAAAAATTTAACTCCGCCCAAGGTGGTCTCCAGTGAGATACTGCCATCATCAGCAAAAGAATCCAAATTTCCCTTCAGGATGTGGACGGGGGTATTTGTGATTGTTCGCAGATAGAGGGCATCTTCCACATAATCTCCCAAATGGATGATCACATCCACCTGACCCATTTCCTCGACGGCCTGTTTCACTGCTTTCAGATTGCCATGGCTGTCACTCATTACGCCAATTTTCATTTTATCCCCCATCCCTTATTCTTTCTGTGTTAATAAAAGCATACCAATTATCGTGTTTTTTACAGTGCCTGATTCAGCAGTTCCCGGGCCTTTTCAACTGCGACGGCCCGATGGCTGAGGCGGTTTTTTTCTGCTTTGGTCATATCGCCGTAGCAGCGGCCCGACGCTTCGTGGATAAACAGCGGGTCATAGCCAAATCCACCGGCGCCACAATAATCAACGGTAATTTTTCCCCGGACCAGACCTTCGCAGGTCAACTCCCGGCCATCCGGTAAAATCATCGCAATCGCCGTAATAAAAGCCGCACCCCGATTTTCTTCCGACACAGCGGCCATTTCCTGCAGGAGCTTCTTATTATTATCGGTATAACTGACATTATCACCGGCGTAACGGGCCGAATAAATTCCCGGCGCCCCATTAAGACAATCCACCGACAAGCCGGAGTCGTCGCCCATAATGATCAAATCTTTTCCCAGGACATAGGGCTGTAACGCCCGAACTTTTATCAGCGCATTCGCTTCATAGGTCAGGCCGTCTTCAATGATGTCAATGTCAATCCCGAAATCCTTCATCGTCTGGACTTCAAAATCCTCGCCCAGCATCGCCTTCAGTTCGGTGGCCTTATCCTGATTTGCGGTGGCTAAAAGTATTGTTCTCATTATAACTTACCCGTTAATCCTGTAATGTATCTTTTTGGAAGGCAATGATTTTTTTGATACTTGCTTCTCCCAGTTCCAGCATCTTTTGAAGTTCTTCCTTTTTAAAGGGACGTTCTTCACCGGTTCCCTGAATTTCGATGATTTCGCCGCTTTCGGTCATGACCATATTCATATCAACCTCGGCGTTTGAATCTTCTTCATAACACAGGTCAACGATGGCTTCGCCCTGATAAATCCCGACACTGGTGGCGGCGACAAAATTGGTAATCGGCATTTCTTTGATTTTTCCCGCTTCGATCAGCGCTGACAAGGCATCATGAAGGGCCAGAAATGAACCGGTAATCGCCGCGGTCCGGGTTCCGCCGTCGGCCTGGATCACATCACAGTCAATCCAGATGGTTCGTTCCCCCAGCATTGTCTGATCGATGACAGACCGCAGACTTCTTCCGATTAAGCGTTGGATTTCCATGGTTCGGCCATCGATTTTGCCGCGGTTGCGATCTCGACTTTTGCGGGTGTTGGTGGACCCGGGAATCATTTCATACTCGGCAGTAACCCAGCCCTTTTTCTGGCCTTTTAAAAATGGTGGTACCTTTTCTTCCACCATGGCGGTGCAAATGACCTTGGTATCGCCCACTTCGATGAGGACGGATCCCTGGGCATTTTTAATAAAGTGACGGGTGACCTTTATTGGTCTTAATTCGTGGGCTTCCCGGCCATCAATCCGTTGATTGCTTGTATCAATAGTTATTTCTTTTATTACTTCAATGTTTTCCATGTTTTTCCTTTATTATTCTATTATTTTTTAAGGGATTACTACAAGTCTTGCAGTAATCCCTTAGCTAGTCAAATTATTGTTGTTTTTATGCTAAATGTTTGGCTACGACAGCCCGAATAATTTCGTTGGCGACCTGGGCATTAGCTTTTCCCTTGGTGGCCTTCATCACCTGTCCGGTTAAAAAGCCATAGGCTTTGTCATTGCCGGCACCAATATCTTCAACCGATTTAGGATTATCCGATACGATTTTTTCAATGATGGCTTCCAGTTCCCCGGTGTCACTCATTTGTGCCAGACCCTTTTCTTTAACAATGTCGCCCGGGTTTTTGCCGGTACTGAACATTTCTTTTAAGACTTCTTTACCGGTGTTGCCACTGATTTCATTGTTTTTGACCAATTTCAGCAATTCCACCAATTGCGCCGGAGTAATAGAAATGTTTTCCATACTCAGTTCGTTTTCTTTTAACAGCGGCGGAATTTCAACCATCATCCAGTTAGAAATCTGTTTGGGTTCGTTATACAGCGCCACGGCGTCTTCAAAAAATCGGGCCGTGATGCCAGTGGTGGTCAAAACTCCGGCATCGTATTCCGGTAATTTATATTCATCAATATAGCGCTGTTTTTTAGCTTCTGGCAATTCCGGCAGTTCGCTTTTAATTTTTTCGATATAGGCCGGTTCCAGCACAATCGGGACCAGATCCGGTTCCGGGAAATAACGGTAATCGTGGGCTTCTTCCTTGCTTCGCAGCGAAGATGAGGACCCTTTGGTGTCATCCCATTTCCGGGTTTCCTGAATAATCGTGTGCCCTTTTTTAATCTCAATAATCTGTCGTTTACTTTCGTATTGGACCGCCCGGATCAGGGCCCGGAAGGAGTTCAAGTTTTTCATTTCGGTTCGGGTTTCCAGTACTTCGGAGCCCTTTTCCCGAATTGACAGATTCACGTCAAAACGCATCGAACCCTGTTCCATTTTACAGTCAGAGACGCCGGTGTATTCCAGAATATTTCTGACCTTTTCAGCAAAGGCCCGAGCTTCCTCGGCACTGCGCAGATCCGGTTCGGTGACGATCTCAATCAGCGGCACGCCACAGCGGTTAACATCCAGAAGGGTCCCGTCAGCCGATTCATGAAGCAGCTTTCCAGCATCTTCTTCGATATGGATACGAGTAATGCCGATATCTTTTTTAACCCCGTCCACTTCAATGCCAACCACGCCACCGGTACAGATCGGTAAGTCAAACTGGGAGGTTTGATAGGCTTTGGGTAAATCCGGATAGAAATAGTTTTTTCGGTCCATTTTGCTAAAGTGGGCAATTTCGCAATTAAGCGCCAAGCCAGCCCGGGTCGCGTATTCAACCACTTTTTCATTTAATACCGGCAAAACACCCGGCATTCCCAGACACACCGGGCAGGTATGGGTGTTTTCATCCTGGCCAAACTCGGTCGGACACGAACAGAAAATCTTTGTTTTTGTCCCTAATTCAATATGGATTTCCATTCCAATGACAATTTCATATTCCATGATTTAGACCTCCGTTCCCAATGGTGCTTTTAAATTCGTCAGGCCTGATTCATGCTCAAACGCCCAGGCGGTTTTTAACAGTGTCTCTTCACTTAAGATCGGACCCAGCAGCTGCATCCCGATCGGCATCCCGTTGTTGTCCAGGCCACAGGGAATTGAAACGCCGGGAATCCCGGCAATGTTAACCGGCACGGTATAAATATCGGTCAGATACATCTCCAGCGGATTGCTGGTTTTTTCGCCGATCCCAAAAGCGGTGGTCGGCGCCGTTGGGGTCAACAGCACATCGCAACCACCAAAGACCTGATCAAAGTCAGCTTTGATGATGGTTCGTACCTGCATTGCTTTTTTATAATAGGCGTCATAATAACCGGAACTCAGGGCATAGGTACCCAGCATAATCCGTCGCTTTACTTCATCGCCAAAGCCCTGGCTTCTGGTTTTCTTGTAAAGATCAACCAGATCGTTGTATTCTTCCGCTCTGAAACCATAGCGGATGCCATCGTAACGGGCCAGGTTAGAGCTGGCTTCAGCCGATGAAATCATATAATAAGCCGATAAGGCATAATCCAGATGCTGGAAAGATACATCGACAATGGATGCACCCAGAGTTTTATAAATGGCAATGGCATCTTCCAGACTTTTGCGAACTTCTGGTTGGAGACCTTCGCCGAAAAATTCTTTGGCTACACCAATTTTCAACCCCTTAACCCCTTGTTTAAGGGGTTGGGTATAATCGATTTTTTTCAGATTGAGGGAGGTGGAATCCTTGGCATCATGGCCAACAATGGCATTTAGCACCAGTGCGCAATCTTCAACGTCCTTGGTGAACGGACCGATCTGATCCAGCGAGGAGGCAAAGGCCACCAGACCATAGCGGGAGACCAGACCATAGGTTGGTTTCATTCCTACTACCCCGCAAAAAGAGGCGGGCTGACGAATCGACCCACCGGTGTCTGATCCCAAAGTGTAAAAGGCTGTGTCAGCTGCCACGGCAACGGCTGACCCGCCGCTGGAACCGCCGGGTACCTTGTTTAAATCCCAGGGATTACGGGTCTTTTTATAAGCTGAGTTTTCGGTGGAAGAACCCATGGCAAACTCGTCCATATTGGTTTTTCCCAACAAAATACCACCCTCTTCGCTAAGCCGGTCATAAACCTCGGCATTGTAAGGGGGATTGAAGTTATACAGCATCTTTGACGCACAGGTGGTCAAAATCCCCTTGGTACACATGTTGTCTTTGAGTCCGTAGGGAATTCCTTCCAGTGGCGTTTTTTTGGCTCGCCCGGACAGCTCATTATCCAGTGCCTGAGCCGCTTCCAATGCTGCTTCGGTCTGGAGACTGAGATAGGCATCGGTGGCTTTTTCGACGGCGTTAATGCGGTTAACCACCGCTTGAGTTACCTCAGTAACCGTCACTTCTTTTTTATCCAGAAGATCATTAATCTGATGTATGGTTTTTTGACTTAATTCCATTATTGCCTCCTATTCCATAACCCGGGGAACCTTAAAGCACCCGGCTTCGCTTTCCGGTGCATTGGCCAAAGCTTCTTCATTGGTCAGACAGGGCTTGATCTCGTCCTCCCGAAAGACATTCTGGACCGCCAGCACATGTTCGGTGGCTTTAATTTTTGATGTGTCCAATCCGCTGAGGGTTTCCGCATAATCCAGCACTGCTCCCAATTGATCGGCCAGGGCGGTCACTTCATCCTCGGAAAATTCCAAACGGGCAAGATTGGCCACGTAGGTGACATCTTCTCGTGTTAAACTCATATTCGTTATCCTTTCTTTGCTGTTGTACTTTCTAGGTTATTCTTTTAAGCACTTCTTTAAGAATAAATGCTGCACTGATTTTCTATTTTAACAGCCGGGGCTGTCAGTCTGATTCTAAAAATCACCCTTCATTATAGATCAAATCCACCACCCGTGACAAGGGCTAAAAACGCTTCTTCATTAATTATTGCAATCCCCAACTCTTGAGCTTTTTCATATTTAGAGCCGGATTTTTCTCCGGATAAGAGAAAATCGGTTTTTTTACTGACGCTGCCAGCTACCTTACCACCATTGGCTTCAATCAGGGCCTTGGCTTCCCGTCGGTCGAGAGTGGGCAGGGTGCCGGTGAGAACAAATGTTTTTCCAGCCAGAGTCTGAGACTCTAAGCGGGTTTCCTGAATCATATTCAGCCCCGCCGCTTCCAGGCCTCTGATGATTTCGATATTGGTGGGGGTCTGGAAAAAATCAACAATTTCAGTGGCCATTTTTTCGCCAATTTCAAAAATTTCTTTGAGCTCATCCACTTGGGCCAGGATCAGATTGTTCATATTTTGATAATGCTCCGCCAGAATTTTCGCCCCCCGGGCGCCCACCAGCGGAATTCCCAAGCCAAAAATCAGCCGCGACAATTCTCGTTCTTTAGAGGTTTCAATACCGGTCAGGAGATTATCCACCGATTTTTCGCCCAGCTTTTCAAGAGTTACCAGTTGTGCTCTTTTTTGATCCAGATGGTAGATATCGACCGGGTTGATCACCAGCTTATCGGCCATCAACAGCCGCAGCACGCCTGGTCCCAACCCTTCGATATTCATCGCATCCCGCGACGTAAAGTGCACCAGTTTGCGGAACACCTGGGCCGGACAGGCCATATTCAGGCATTTAGTCACTGCTTCCCCGGCAATCCGAAAGGTCGGTTCATCACAAACCGGACAGCGCTTTGGCATTTGAAAAACAACCTCGTTTCCCGATCGCTTTTCAAACACCACATGATCCACTTCCGGAATTACGTCACCGGCCTTCTGGATCACCACATGGTCACCGATGCGGATATCTTTAGTACTGATATTGTCTTCGTTATGGAGGGTTGCCCGAGCGATCACCGATCCCGCTAGTGATACCGGCGTAAGTTCGGCCACCGGGGTCAGGGCACCGGTTCGGCCGACCTGAACGGTAATGGCAGCAACAGTGGTAATGGCCTGGTCCGGCGCAAATTTATAGGCCATCGCCCAACGGGGGCTTTTTGAAGTATTACCCAGCAACTCCCGATAGGATAATTCATCAACCTTGATTACCAGACCGTCGATATCAAAGGGCAGATTTCGTCTTTCCGTTTCCATCAGGCTGCAGTAGTCAATGATCGCGTCGATCTCGCTAAAGGCTTTGACCGCGCTGGTTTTAAAACCCAGGGTTCTTAAATAACCCAACGTCTCCTGATGGGTTTTAGCTTCAAAACCTGCTGCCACTTCCAGGTTGAAGATAAAAATATCCAATGGCCGGGAGGCCGTTAGCCTGGGATCCAATTGCCGCAAAGATCCGGCGGCCGCATTTCTGGGGTTGGCAAAAGGGCTTTCCTCATCGGCCAGACGACGCTGATTGAGTTTCTCGAAATCGGCTTTGCCCATAAACACTTCACCCCGAACTTCCAGGGTTACCGGTTCTGAAAGGCGCAGTGGGATGGTTCGGATGGTTTTAAGGTTGGTGGTAACATTCTCCCCCACTTCCCCATCGCCCCGGGTCGCGCCCTGAACAAATAGACCATTTTCGTAGTTAAGCACCACCGTTAAGCCGTCAAATTTGTATTCCACCACATAGGTGGCCTCGGGACAGGTTTGCCGCACCCGGCGGTCAAAATCCCGGAGATCACCCGCATCAAAGGCATTACTGAGGCTCAGCTTGGGACGGCTGTAGACGACCTTGTCAAAGCCCTCGGAAGGGCTTCCGCCAACCCGCTGGGTCGGGGAATCCGGGGTGATCAATTCCGGGTTTTCTGTTTCCAGCGCAATCAGTTCCTGCATCAGCTGATCATAGTCATAGTCTGAAACCAGGGGTGCATCATCGAGATAATAGGCTCTGTTATATGCTGATATTTTTTTCCTTAACGCTTCAATACGGGTTTCGCTCATACTTTTTTCCAATCCTTCATTGCTGTTTTAACTTTTTTTAACGATATTTTTAACTACGCTTTTTCAACAAAAGTCGGATCCATTTTTTTGATCCCCACCCCCGGAAATGCCACCGAAATCATGTTGTTTTTAACCTCAACCACGGTGCCAATACCAAATTTTTTATGTTTGACCTTATCAGTTAACGCAAATCCATTTTCCGCTGGACCATTGTGAAGGTTAACGGCATTGGCATTATTTCTGCGGATCGCCACCTTCGACTGGGTCACCCGTTCCGAAAAAGTCTTATTCTTTTTGGTTTCAATGTCAATTTCCGGCTTTCGCTCGTAACGCTGTTTATTTTCTACACAAACCTCATCCGGCATTTCTTTGAGAAACCGGGACGGAGTTTGTAATTGACGGCGTCCGTAAAGGGTTCTTTCAGCGGCCCAGGAAATATAAAGACGTTTCATGGCCCGGGTAATGCCGACATAACAGATCCGCCGTTCCTCTTCGATATCTTCTGGTGAATCCATGGCTCGGCCATGGGGGAAGATCCCTTCTTCCATCCCAGGGATAAAGACAATCGGGAATTCCAGCCCTTTGGCATTATGAAGAGTCATCAGCAGAACTTTACCCTGGTCGCCATCGTACTTATCGGTTTCTGAAGACAAGGCCACGGTTTCCAGATAGGCACTGAGGCTCTGGTCATCACTATTTTTTTCAAAGTCCGTGGCTGAGGATACCAGTTCCTGGAGATTTTCCAGCCGGCTTTCGCCCTTATCCATTTTTCCGGTTTCCAGCATTTCCAGATAACCGGTTTTTTCAATTACCGCCGTGATCAACTCGCTTAAGCTGGCGGTCTCCTGGATTGCTTCCAATTTCTTCATCAGTTCGCTGAAAGCCCGGACCTTATTTTTGACACTGGGGCTCAGCTCGGGAATTTCTTCGACGTGATGGAAGGCCTGCATCAGGCTGAAGCTTTTAAAATTGGCGTATTCGGCAATTTTTTCAATTGTTGCCGAACCAATCCCCCGCTTAGGTACATTGACAATCCGCATAAAGCCCATGTTATCTTTGGGATTGCTCAACACATTTAAATAGGCAATGACATCTTTGATTTCAACCCGGGAGTAAAACCCGGTTCCGCCGATTAACTGGAACGGTAAACCGGCCCGCATCAGGGCTTCTTCAAACAGCCGGGACTGGGCATTGGTTCGATACAGAATCGCAAAATCGCCGAAGATGCCATGGCCCTTGGTAATATTGTCATTAATCTCATCAACAATAAACCGGGCTTCATCATAACCCTGGTTAAAGGAGGCGATCATTATTTTTTCATCACCATCATTATTGGTCCATAGCGCCTTTTCCTTACGACCGGTGTTTCTGGCGATGACACCGTTGGCACAATCCAGAATGGTCTGGGTCGAACGGTAATTCTCTTCCAGTTTAACCACCTTGGCGTTGGCATAATCTTTTTCAAAATCCAGGATATTATTGATATCTGCCCCCCGCCAGCCGTAAATACTCTGATCATCATCCCCGCAGACGCAAATATTTTTGTATTTGGCGGCCAGCATATTGACCAGTTCGTATTGGCTGTGATTGGTATCCTGGTATTCATCAACCATAATGTATTTAAAACGATTCTGATATTGTTCCAGAATTTCAGGAAAACCTTTAAACAATACCAGGGTATTGTAGATCAGATCATCAAAATCCATGGCATTGTTGGCTTTCAGGCTTTCCTGGTAGCGTTTATAATAAATGCCGACCTTTTCTTTTCTGAAATCGCCGGAATTTTCTTTCATATAGGCTTCCGGACTGACAAAATTATTTTTGGCAGTGGAGACTTCACCGCTTAAAAACTGGTTGGTAAAATATTTGTCATTAAGTCCCAGTTCTTTGATCAGACTTTTATATAAACGCTTCTGATCGTCCATATCATAGATGACAAAATTGTCGTCATAACCCAACCATTGTGCATGGGTTCGCATGATCCGGGCGCACATGGCGTGGAAGGTAGACATCCAGATCCGTTTGCTGTCGGCAATATTCATTTTGGCAATTCGATCACGCATTTCACCAGCGGCTTTATTGGTAAAGGTGATGGCCAGAATCTGGGATGGCCACGCCTGTCCCGTTTCAATAATATGGGCAATGCGATGGATAATGGTTCGTGTTTTTCCTGATCCGGCCCCTGCCAGTATTAATAGTGGCCCATCGATGGTTTCTGCTGCTTCTCGTTGTCGAGTGTTTAACCCGTCTAATAAACTCATGTATTCTCCTAAATATTTATTTCATAGTTAATTGCAAGATTCTGAGAATCTCAGGCTCATTTTTGCAACGATCTAATTTGTGTCCTTATTAAAATTTCTTTTTTCCATAATAAATGCTGGTTAAGACCTTATCCATTTCAGCAGCATCCATTTTTACGGGATTCCGCTGGGTCGAGCCCAGCAATGAATGCTTCAGCAACTCATCATAGTGGGCTTTGAATTGTTCTTCCGGGATCCCGGCGGCCTGAAAGGAGCTGGGGATGCCGAAGGTTCTGTTCAAATCTTTAATTTCGGCGATGATGTTTTTCCCGGTTAACCGGGATAGTTGTTCCAGATCCTCGGCCACCTGGGGATCCTGCTGATTGTATTCCAGCACATAGGGCAGAGCAATCGCGTTGAGGAGGCCATGACTGGTACCAAAGCGACCCCCAAAAGCGTGGGCAATGCCATGGTCCATTCCCAGGCCGGCATTCTGAAAGGCAAACCCGGCCAGACAGGAAAAATTGTGGACATGCTGGCGGCTTTCAATATCCCCGCTTTCAAAGGACTGGCGTAAATGCTTGAGCAGACCTTCCGCCGCCCCCCTGGCGATGGTTTTGGTGAAGTCGTCGGCATTTTTATTAATGTATGCTTCCAGACCATGGGTAAGAGCATCCATGCCAGATTCCACCATGACGTTGGGTGGCATCGACAAAGCCAGCTCTCCATCCAGAATCGCCACATCGGGAATAAAAGCCTTGGTTTTCAGACCGATTTTGATGTTTTCATCCGGGAAGGTAATCACAGCTGCCCGGGTGACCTCGGATGCCGTACCGGAGGTTGAGGGAATCGCCACCAGTTTAATCCGCTCCCGTTTTTCCGGTGCCTGGCCGGTTTTGATTGCTTCGATGGTTAACCCATCGTACTCGCACATCAGGGTCATGACCTTGGCCGCATCCAGAACGGAGCCACCGCCGATGGCGATCACCACGTCCGGATTGAATTCTTTCATCTTGATCAGACCCGCTTCGACATCTAAAACGCTGGGGTTAGCACCGATGCCGCTGAGGATGTCGTAATCTCTGGCGCTTTCTTTTAAAAGGGCTTCGGCCCGTTTGATGGTCCCATTTCTGAATAAGGCGGTCTTTCCGGTTACAATCAAGAACCGTTGTCCCGCTATCTTTTTAATGGCCTCCAGGGTACCGGGCCCGGTGATAATTTCGTCTCCGCAAAATTTTAGACTGCTCATTTTTTTTCTACCCCCTTGTCAAAATTCAATGTAATCCTGGTTCCCTTTTTTTCTTCACTTTCGATGATCATGCCGGCATGATGCTCGTCGACAATCCAATTAGCAATCGATAAGCCCAGACCGGTTCCGCCTTCAGTGCGGGAACGGGCCTTGTCGACCCGATAAAACCGTTGGGTTACCTTATTAATCTCATCTTTGGGAATCCCAATCCCCTGGTCGATGACTTCCACCGAAACCCCTTGAAGGGTTTTCTTCCCGATAACTCGAATTATGGTATTTTCACTGCTGTATTTAATGGCGTTATCCAAAAGAATCACCAGCAACTGGGTAATTTGTTTCTCATCACCCGTGATGACCAGATCATCCTCCAGTTTATTGATAAAAGCAATTCCCTTTTTCCCGGCTAAAGGCGCCATTTTTTCACAGACCACCTTGATTAAATAGGTTAAATCAGCGGGTTCCTGCTGTACCATCATATCCCCGGAATCGGCCCGGGCTAAAAACATCAGATCTTCGACAATATGCTGCATCCACTGGATCTCGTCATAGGCATTGTTGATCCAGGTCAGCTGGCTTTCCACACTTTCATCGGTGCTGGCCTTGACCACTTCCAGATTTGTCTGGATCACAGCAATCGGGGTCCGCAGCTCATGGGATGCATCGGCCAGAAATTCCTGCTGCCGTTCCATACTTTTTTTAATCGGAATCAAGGACCGGCCGGACAAAAAATAACCACCCAAAAAGGATAATGAGGCCCCGATCAGGATGGTGAATCCCACCATTTCCTGAGCATTCCCCAACAGTGATCGTTCCGAGGCCATATTTTTCATCGCCTGGACAATTTTTAATTCGCCATTTTTATTGACCACCGCATAGGTGCAAATTTTATAATCCTTGTCGCCCTGCTTATAATTACTGATCAGATATTTTTCTTTATTATCTTCAAAATAGTGCTTCGATATTTCTACCAGCTTTGCTTCATCAAGCGGAAGGGAGTAGGACTGATCCAGCACGCTGAACTGTTGATCGAAAATAACATAGGAGATATTATTCTGAACAAGACTGCGGGTATACTCAAAATAACCCTGTTTTTCTTCTTCGGAAACCTCTTGTCCTGCTTCCTGACGCTCCAGATATTCAATTTCGTTGGCCAGCTGAGAACAATATATTTTAAGATTATTATTCACATTTGTCTCCACATCCATACTCAAAACCACGTACAGAAAAATGGAAATAAATAATAGGAGTCCAATCAGGACTCCTGTATTCATCAGGGTGAGGTTGATCCGAAGCTTGTTAAGGCTTAACATTCTCCTGCTCCTTTAAAACATAACCCAAGCCACGGATGGTTTTAATATAGGCCTGGGAGGTGTCCAACTTTTTTCGCAGATAATGGACATAGATCTCCACACTATTCTCCATCGCCTGGCTCTCGATCCCCCAGATCCGGTCCAGAATCTGCTCCTTTGAGATCGTCATGCCGGGATTGCGGATAAACATTTCCAGCAATTGGGCTTCCTTGGCAGTGAGTCGGTTTAAAACGTCATCGACATACAATTCTCCGGAATTAATATTCAGGGAAATGTTTGAAAAGCGGATCACATTATCCTGATAAACCTCCCAGGGTCGTCGGCCCAGGGCTCTTACCCGGGCAATTAACTCTTCGGTCACAAACGGTTTGACCAGATAATCGTCGGCGCCCATATTTAGTCCGTTGACCTTATCTTTGGTGTCATCTTTGGCAGTTAACAAAAGAATCGGAACATTTTTTCCCGCTTCCCGGATCGATCGCAGAATTTCCAAACCGGTCATTCCTGGCAGCATAATATCCAGGATAATCACGTCATAGACATCATTCTCGCTGAGCAGTTTACCCTCAATACCATCATTGACAACATCAACCAATATTTTGTTTTTTTCGAAAATTTTTCCCAATGCCGCAGCCAGGGGCTTTTCATCCTCAACTAAAAGAACACGCATGGTTTTTCTCCTCTATAGGTTGCTCTCTTCATTCTTTTTCGCCGGAAATACTTCTTCCAGCAGTTCGTCCATCGGAAGGATGGTTCCTTCGAACTTGGGTTCTTCAATGACCCGGCGGCATTCAAGGAAAATTCGCACGGCGCCCTCATAGTTTTCCAGAAAATTATCCGATTGCAGGATTTCCCGATCCATCAGATGGTAAATGAACAGCCCCATAAAATAAACCTTATCCGGTTCAATATTCTTGAGATTAACATATTTGAAAAATGCTGATAGTGCATTATCTTCTTTATCCAGAATTTCACCAGCAATCCGCACCCATTCCTGAGACAGGGTTTCGGTGACAGCCTCTTTGAAAGCCACCCATAAAATTGCTCTGGCCACCGAATCTTCGACGATATTCAATGAGTTCTGAACCGCTTCGGCGCCCTGATTGAAGGCATCAATGATTTTGGGGGCGTAGGTTATCTGGCCCAGGGTATAGTTTTTTCTCAAACCGGCATCGGTATCGATGAGTTTATTCAGCAGGATATCATCCTTTTTCAGTTCGGTTTGAATCACATACCACTCATCATAGATACAGTAGGGCAGAAATCCGAAGTCATTGAAAATATGGTTGATAATCCGCTGGACCTGCAGGTATTTTTCCCGTTTTCGCTGAACTTCTTTTTGTTTCTTGAGAAAGGTCTCCATCTGATAATAAAGGTTGTGCCGTTCAAAAAAACGCTCCATCTGAGCGATGGTTTCTGGTTCATCACTGTAAAAGATCAGTTCATCCAGTTCCCGCTGCTCTTCCCCGAGGCTTCGGCCATTGTTCATAATCAGTTGTAAATATTGTTTGTCCTCATAGGTGACCCGGTTACAGGGATGATATAAGGGGTTGGGGAAGGTTTCGGTATAGATGAAAAACACCTGTCGGCTGCGTCGGAAATAAATAATATAGCCCTTGGTGGTGAAAAAGCCCCAGCCTTTGTCGCTTGGTTTATTGCCATGCTTGATATTAAACCCTTCAGTATAAAGACAATTTTTTAAAAGATAAGTGACGATCTTTTCGTTATTGTCAATACCCATATTCCTCAGATTCTGTCGGTAATAAGCCCAGAGCAGTTCAATGGCGGTGCCTTTGGGATCAAACAAAGCTTCCATCGAAAACATTTTTTGGCTTTTTAAATTTTTGACAATACACAAAAGTAAACAATCCAAGTGGATTGCCTCAATAAATTCGCCGGGTTTTATTTTTTCCAGATCTTCAACAACCCGGTCATTAAAATATTCCAGACTGTCTTTTTTCAGTTTGTCCTGAAGCTTGCTGGTCTTCTGATTGAATCGGTCAATGGCGTTGGCCACGGAAAACAAAACACTCTCTGAAACAAGTGTCAGGACCACCTTTTTTTTCTTATCCCAGGGATAAAAAACATTTTTCAGGATCACTTCGTTGATTATTTCCGATGACTCCACCTGATAGTCCACCAGCACATCGCTGGGGATGGAGATATAAATCAGTTTGGGATTATCAAGGGTATCGATGATCAAACCCCGACGACTCAAAAATACATTGGCTTTAATCAGTTCATCCTCAACCCCGCAATTAACTTCCACTTCTTCCAGAAATTGTTCGTTTTGGATCATATAGGCAATAAAATTGCGAGTAGTGTCCAATCCCTGTTCTTTTAAATTGGTCTCAAAGCCGTAAAGCAGTAGAATGTGGACGATCCGCACAATATCCCGTTGCCGATCGACGCCGCGGCTTTCTTTGGCCCGAATAAAGGTCTGATTGAGGGGCGAATTTAAATCGTAATAGTCTGGAGCAACCGAAAAAAGAGCCTCAACCGCCAGCAGAATCAGCAGATCTGCCTCAACTGAAACCATCCCATTTTTTTGAACATCCTTATTTTTCTTAAGGTTATTCATCATCCACTGATACATATCATCTAATTTCTCAGTACCTTTTTTTAAGACGTTATTACAGTCTCCACAAAGACCATCATATTTTATGTTTAATTTTTCATTATCTATCTTATAATTTCTGTCAAAAAAACCGATTGTTTTTCCACATTTATTACACGGCGTTTTCATTATTTACAATCCTTCCCTATCGTCCTGCTTACTTTTCTCTATATTCACGAATTATCACTTGCTTTTTTACAGGCTTCACCCATTGTATTGATGTCACTGTCTATAGTTTACCATAAAACTGCGCTTTTTACTCAAAAAAAAATAAAAGAGCAAGCTAAATTAAGGTTGCTCTTTTATGAAAAACTCAGGTATATTAAATCATTTCGATAGAATCAATGGTTCCACCCCCAAGGCAGATATTATCCTGATATAAAACCACGACCTGTCCCGGGGTTACCGCTTTTTGCGGTTTATCAAACTCAATGTAAACCCGGTCCGGGGTTACCCGCACCGAGACGCCCTGATCAGCTTGACGATAGCGGAATTTAGCCGTACACTTAAACTCTTTTGCCGGCGGATAACCGCCCACCCAATTCATTTCGGTGGCTTCCAGAGATTTAGAATACAGGGCCGCATGGCTTTCTCCCTGAACCACTACCAGTTCATTCTTATCGAGGTCTTTACTAACTACAAACCATGGTTCTCCGGTTCCTTCCCCGCCAATGCCAAGGCCTTTTCGTTGACCCAAAGTATAATACATCAGCCCCTGATGGGTACCTTTCACATTACCGGCCAGATCGACGATCTGGCCCGGCTGGGCCGGCAGATACTGACTAAGAAACTGGGTAAAATTACGTTCGCCGATAAAACAGATTCCCGTCGAATCCTTTTTCTTGGCCGTCGCCAGTTTGTTTTTGACGGCAATGTGGCGAACCTCATCTTTGGAAAGATGTCCAATCGGGAACATCACATCGGCCAGTTCTTTTTGTCCCAATTGGCAGAGAAAATAGGTTTGATCCTTGTTGTGGTCAAAGGCTCGCTTGAGCCGATATTGTTCATTGACAAAATCGATTTGAGAATAATGGCCGGTGGCCAGATAATCACCGCCAACCACCTTAAGCGCATAATCCAAAAATCGTTTGAATTTTATTTCTCGGTTACAGAGAACGTCCGGATTGGGGGTTCTCCCTTTTTTATATTCTTCCAGAAAATAAGAAAAAACAGAGTCGTAATATTCTTTGGCAAAATTCACTGTATAGTAGGGAATATCAATGGTGTCACACACCCGCCGCACATCATCATAATCTTCTGTGGCTGTACATACCCCCGATTCATCCTGCTCTTCCCAATTTTTCATGAAGACACCGATGACCTCGTAACCACGCTCCTTTAACAATAATGCTGCAACCGATGAATCAACCCCTCCTGACATGCCCACAACGATTTTCATTTATGTTTTCCCCCTCTGTTTTTTCTACCAAATCCACTTTGCTTTTTACTGGACCATTTCTTTTGCCATTTTTTTAGCTAATTCATTCAAATCGATGACATCCTGTTCATCTGGCGTTCCCTTGATCATCAGTATTTCATCAATTGTATCCACCTTTGCTTCGCTAATAAAGTAATTAAAGTTCTTGTCCGCTCCGCCACTCCAACTGTAATCCGCAAAAAATCCGACCTTGTGATTGTCAACTTTTATTTCACCCAATTTATAAAGCAGGTTGGCCATCTTTGGAAAAATCTGACCATAATAGGATGGCGCGCCTAAAAACAGACCCTTGTATTTCCAGATATCAGAAATAATAAAGGAAATATCGGTTTTAGCAACATCGTAAAGCTTCACGTCTTTGACGCCTTCGTTCTTCAAGGCTATCGCTAAAATTTCTGCAGCCTTTTGGGTACAGCCGTACATGGAACCATAAGCAATAACAACCCCGGGATCGGTTTCTTTAGCGCTCATTTTTACGTACATATCCAGAATATATTTAGGATTATCCCGCCAGATCAAACCATGAGACGGACAAATCGTTCCGATTTCAATTCCGCCCAGTTTGTTTAAGGCTTTCAACGCCTGCCCAGCAACCTTGCCAACAATACAGGCATAGTAACGGCGGGTTGGTTCTTCAAAGGCCGCCAGATCATTTTCGTCGTCAAAAATACTTCCCACCGGTGCTTTAAAGCTACCAAAGACATCCATGGAAAAGAGCACCTTGTCGTTGGTATCATAGGTAACCATGGATTCTGGCCAATGAACCATCGGTGTCATAAAAAACTGAAGGGTATGTTTTCCCAGACAAAGCGTGTCGCCTTCGCCAACCTCGTGAAGGTTTTCGGTGATTTTATAAAAATTGTTCATAATCGGGAAGGTTTTTTTATTCCCCACGATTTTCATATCCGGATACTCGGCCAATAGATCAATAATGCCACTGGAATGATCCGGCTCCATGTGATTAATGATCAGGTAATCCACCTTTTTGTCTCCGATAATGGATTTGATTTTTTCTATATATTCATCGGCTTTGATGGTTTTTACGGTATCGATAATGGCTACTTTTTCATCATTGATCACAAAGGCGTTATAGGAAACACCTTCTTGATCAATTGGCCACATTCCTTCAAAAAGTGTTGTTTGATAATCATTCACGCCTACCCAAAAAATATCATCTTTAATTTTTACTGCATTCATATTATTCCCCACTTTCCTGATGTTTTCTCGAACTTAAATATAACCTTAAATTGAAAATATTTCAAGAGAAAAAAACAGTTAGTCCGGAATGGCTCTAGCGAACAAGCCCAGACTGAGCCCTTGCATGGATTGATGGATAGCTGGCAAAAAATAAAAAAGAGATGCATACACACCTCTTTTTTAAGAAAATTAAGAAAGGAAATTAAAACGTTTTCACACCATGGGTTTATTATAACCGATTACATTTTAAAAATCCAGTACTTTTTGTATTTTTTTATGCATTATTTTAATTTTTTCCCCATTTACTGCCTTTACGGCTTAACAAAAGCTTAGAATAATTTTTACCCTCCATTCCATTTACAGTTTTTTTGAAGCTGTGCTATAATGACGTTGTTTAAAACTTATCTGAAGTGAAAGGAGCTGGTAAAATGATTGAAACAACGGATTCCACCTCTTCAACTGATTCACAATGGACTGAAAAAGAAATCAAAGAAGAATTGCGTCGATTATTCCTGGGCGGAGATGACTGGAATAAGGAAGCATGCATGGGATACTTTCTAAAAACCTGCCAACGCACCAATCTGGATATCAAAACGACCCAAACTCTGGCGATCACCCTCTATCATCTGTTCGATGAGTTAACTGTGAGCGATGCAAAAAAATTCTACTACAACGAATGTCACGCCATTTTATCCGGGCGCAATCATATTTAGTTTATGAATTTATTAAAGGACTTTCTCCTATTTATTTGAGAAAGTCCTTTTCTTTTTTATTAATGTCCAACATGGACCATATTCGGATAAACCTTATCCATGAAATCGTCTGGATATACCATGTCTAAAAATTGTTCAAAGCCGCCACCTGCTGACATCCCCTGGGTTCGCTCGTTCCATCGATTCACTGCCAAAGCTGAAATGGTCATATTAAAAATCATAAAAACGACCAATATCCAGGTGAGTGGCACGCCAAATCGTCGGGGTATTTTTTCAATGAGTTTTGACATCAGTGGATAGATCTCCTTCACCCAGAGCAAACTTAATGCCCCCCAGTAGAAAGAATAACGCAAACTGGTTCGTCCGCCCAGGTTAAAGGGCATCTGATGATACTGCCAGGATACGGTCCCGGTGGTGAATTGCTGAATGTAGCTGCTCACAAATTCAAAGCCACCACCCAGAACCATTCCTAACGCAAAAATAACATACCATTTCCGATGGGAAATCGGGTGGAGCACGAGGGTCATCAGCACTGCTCCAAATCCGTAAACAGGGTTAAATGGCCCATAAATAACCCCTTGTCGGCTTTCGATGTAACCATGGGTCACCAGACAAAACAGCGTTTCCACCACCACTCCCAGAAAGCACCCGATCATAAATACCCAAAACAACTTGTAAAAATCAATTCCTGATGCAAAGCTTTTTCCTGCTTTTTTTGCCATACTTATCTCCTCAAACTCATTTTAATAAGCAACCATTTATCTACATACCGGAGTATGCGGAATATATATCAAAAACCGGCAGCATGATCGCTGCCAGAATGAAAAGCACCAATCCTCCGAAAATTAGCAGAATTAGCGGTTCCAGTGAAGTATTCAGCAATTGGATTCGCATACGGACCTCATCTGCGTATATGAGATTCAGCGTTTCCAGCACTTTTGGCAGCGATCCGGAGACTTCTCCAATGGCAATCAATTGGCAAAAAAGACTGGGGAATGCGTCGCTTTCTGCCATTCCCATTCCCAGACTTTTTCCATTGACTACCTTTTCCCGGAGCAGGATCAGCTCTTTTTTGATATACTGATTATCAGTAACACCCTCCAAACGGTTTAATGCGGTCAGCAGATCAACGCCACTTCCCAGGAGCATTCCCAGAGTTGTGGCAATTCTGGCCAGACACCGTTTGTGATTCAGACTGCCAATTAAGGGGAGTTTTATTTTCAACCAATCCTTGAAGCTTGCTACCGTGTCGATTTCCATTAAAAAGGAAAGCCCTGCTGCCAGCCCAACCAGGATTAAGATCATCATTGTCCACCCGGCTCTTAGACCTTGGCTCATACCAATCAAAAAACGGGTTGGCCCCGGCAGTTCCGCATTCATTACCGCAAACATATCGACAAAGCTCGGGAGCACCGTGGTGATTAAAAAGATCAACACCAGGACAAAAACAACACTGAGGATCATCGGATAGAAAAGGGTCTGCTGGAGCTGACGGCGATTTTTAGCTTCGCTTTCATAATGCATCGCCATTTTTAACAGGACCTCATTGAGATTTCCGCTAATTTCTGCGGCTTCCACCATAAAAACAAATAGGGACGGAAATGATTTAGGATAAGCCATCATCGCCTGGGAAAGGCGCTCCCCGGCTTCAATTCGGCGGCCGACCCCAGAAATATCTTTGGCAAATCCGCTATTTCCGGTCTCCACACTGATAAGCTCCAGACACTTTAAAATCGGAATTCCAGCGTTTAGCATGATCTGAAACTGTCGGCAAAAGCGGCTGAAGGCATCACCGGTTACTGAACGAATTCGAACATGATACTCTTTTTTTAAAATTTCTGTCGCCTTCTTTTTTTCTCTGATTTCCAGTACGATCAGGTTTTGAGTATGGAGCAACTGGGCCGCCTCGCGCTCTGTTTGACCCGCAACCGTTCCAGTGACGGTTTCACCCTGATGGTCTTTTGCTTTATAACTAAACTGTTTATCCATCTCATCACCCTAACGATGCCAATCATTTTCAAAGGCTAGAATCTCCAACCCCTGGGAAATCGATGTATTTCCCAACAGCAGATGACGTTTCAGCGACTCTTCAATAGGTTTTAGTCCTTCTTCAATAGCAACTTTTCGAATCGTATCATAGTCCTCGCCTTTTCCGATGGCCTCGCGGATTCTTCTGGTAATTTTCAACACTTCCTGTACCGCAATTCGTCCTTGATAGCCCGTGCCATGGCAAAAAGAACACCCCACCGGGTAGAAAAGCTCAATGACCTGATCTGAGATGCCCAGCAACCTTTTTTCAGCCTCAGTTGCCAGGGCTTTTTTCCGACAGTCTGGGCATAAACGTTTGATCAGTTTTTGGGAAATTACCCCTCTGAGAGCCGCCGATAACAGGTATAAGGGGATCTTCATGTCCATCAGGCGATTGATGGAGGCAATCGCATTGTTTGTATGAATGGTGGAGAGCACCAAATGCCCGGTGATGGCAGCCCTGATCGCCGTTTCTGCCGTATCCTCATCCCGGATTTCCCCGACCATAATCACATTGGGGTCCTGTCTCAGAATGGCCCGAAGGCCATTGGCAAAATTAAGTCCGGTTTTTTCATTTACCTGAATCTGATTGATGTCTTCCATTTGGAATTCCACCGGATCTTCGATGGTGATAATATTCTGCGTTCGGGGATCCATACCATTAAGCAAGCTATACAGGGTGGTTGATTTTCCGCTGCCAGTTGGTCCGCAAACCAGCATCATGCCATGAGGTGCTTCCATTATTTCCTGCACCAGCAGTTTTTGTTCGCCGGAAAAGCCCAGCTCATCAACTGACATTAAAAAATTCTTTTGATCCAATAGACGCAACACAATTTTTTCTCCATGAATAGTAGGGATAATTGATAGGCGCACATCAATTTGGCGGTGCTCGTAGGTGGTTGTGAAAGCACCATCCTGGGGATGGCGCTGCTCGGCAATATCACAGCCGCCCAATATTTTCAGCCGGGTAACCACCCCTTTCCAGGTTTCTTTATTCAGCAGCCCAACAGGTTTTAAGACGCCATCAATCCGAAACCGTACCTGGATCTTTCGGGGAAAGGCTTCCACATGAATATCACTGGCACCCTGGAAAACACCTTCATCAATCAGATTGTTCACAAGGCTGATTATAGTCGTCTCCTGAGTGGCTTCCTTGCTTTCCCGTTGTTTTGTTATACCATCAGCACTTTTCTGATTCGCATATTTTTGATGATAGTATTTACCAATCAAGCTCTGAATACTGTCCTTTTCGGTGACTAATATTTTTAGTCGTTTGTCGGTGATCCGCTTAACGCTTTGCAGGGTTTTTTCGTTGGTGGGGTCTGCCATCAGCACGGTCAGCTGATCTTGATGCTCCTGTTTCAGCGGAAACACCAGATGGTTAATCGCTTGTTCTTTTGAAAGCAACGGCAAAACCCGGGGATCGATCACATCCTTGCGGGGATCATAAATATCAAATCCCCGTTCATTGTGAAAAATCATCACTAACATCCCCTGGGTAATAACCCGATCCTTAAACAATAAATCTAAAACCGAAATTCCTGACCGCTCTGCTTCTTCGATCCGTTCATCTATGTTCTGTCGGGTAATCAGCTTGTTTTTGAGAAGCATTTCCAAAACCAACATATTTTCCTTCATCTCGCCTCCTATTGACAGGGCTTATTCGCTTGTTCCAGTAATTGCAGTATATCTGATTTGCTTATAAATATCCATACAAATCAATATGCTTCTCAATTTTTCAAACCCGGCTCGATGGTCATTAATCGGTTCTGCAAAATACTCTTATTTTCGCATTCAATCCTCATATTGCAAATCACTGACCGATTATATATAATGAACGTTATTGAATCGGTGAAAATTTATTAGTCTTAGGAGTCCTACTATGAACATCGTAATCGCAGGAGCCGGTAAAGTCGGTGAAGTTCTCTGCAGTGATCTGGCCAGTGAAAACCACGATATCATGCTTATTGAGCTTAATGAATCGCGACTGGATCAGTTTATCAATCTTTATGACATCAGCGGAATTTACGGTAACGGTGCTATGTTTGACATTCAGACAGAAGCCGGCGTCGATTCATGTGATGTTTTTATAGCGGTCACCCGAAATGACGAGACCAACATCATTGCCGCCATCACAGCCAGAAAACTGGGGGCAAAGTTTACCGTGGCCCGGGTGCGCGATCCGGAGTATTCCAAACAAATGAGCTTTCTGAGAGAAAGTCTGGGAATCACCCTGATTATTAACCCTGAACTGGAGGCCGCCCAGGAAATCGCCCGAACCCTGATCTTTCCCTCAGCTTTGCATGTCGAATCCTTTGAACATGGACGGGTCAATATGATTGAGGTGGTATTGCAGAAAAATACCGCTCCGGTGAATGTCAAGCTTAAAGACCATAACGGCCGATTTGGGGATGTGGTTATCTGTATTGTCATTCGGGATGACCAGGTCATGATCCCGGATGGGGAAACCATTCTTCGGGCCGGGGACCATGTCATGGTTACCGGCAGTCCGGGGGAAGTCCGAACCTTCAGCAAGCTCTGCCAACCTGATCTGGTCAAGATTAACTCCGCTGTTATCATCGGTGGCGGTAAGCTGACGGACTATCTGTTATCCCGGCTGGTAAAAATGCGCATGAAGATCAAGGTTATTGAAATTGACACTGACAGCGCGGATCGACTAGCCATAAAATATCCCCAAACCGAAATTATTTTTGGCGATGGCACTAAACAGGCCTTTTTAAATGAAGAGCATTTCTCCGACTATGATGCTGTTATCCCATTGACCGGTGTCGATGAAGAAAATATCCTGATTGCCATTTATGCCTACCGCAAGGGGGTAAAGAAGACAATTACCAAGGTTAACCGTACTGATTTACTGAAGGTTCTTGATAATGTCGGGCTCCAATCCATCATCACACCCCAGCGGCTGATTGCCAACCATATTATCCGCTTTATCCGTTCCACTGAAAACTCGCAAGGTTCCAATGTCAGCGCCTTCTATCGGCTGCTGGATGGCCGGGTGGAGGTCTTACAGTTCAAGGTCAAGGGCAACTGTTGCAAGGTGGATATCCCCCTTATTGATCTAAAAACAAAACCAGGTCTTCTGATTGCCTGTATCGTCCGCAATGGCAAGATCATCTACCCCAATGGCACCAACAGGATTTTGCCAGATGATGACGTGATTGTTGTGACCACCAAACACAAAAACTTTCAGGATATTGACGATATCTTTGAGAAGAACCGAGGCCTGTAATGAATCACCAAATGGTCAGTTACGTGCTCGGTCGGATTTTGTTTATCACCGGAATCCTGATGATTCCCGCTCTTATTGTTGCTCTGATTTACCGGGAAGGCTGGCCGGGCTTGTGGCCCTTTCTGCTAAGCATTGGGATTACCAGTGCCATTGGTCTGCTGATCAGTATAAAAAAACCGCTCCGGACTGATTTTTTTGCCCGGGAAGGTCTGGTGGTAGTGGCCTTATCCTGGCTGGCCCTGTCATTTTTCGGAAGCATGCCGTTTATCTTCAGCGGCGCCATCCCCAATCCCATTGATGCCTTTTTTGAAACGGCCAGCGGTTTTTCAACCACTGGGGCCAGTATCTTGGCCAATGTGGAAGCACTTCCCCACTCGCTGTTGTGGTGGCGAAGCTTTACCCACCTAATTGGCGGAATGGGCGTTCTGGTTCTGGCCCTGGCGGTCATGCCCAAAATTGAATCGGGTGATGTATTCATCATGCGGGCAGAGGTTCCCGGCCCGACCTTTGGGAAAGTTCGGACAAAATTAAGAAGTTCAGCCCGGATTCTCTATGTGATCTATCTATCCATGACCGGCATCCTGGTACTTTTGCTGGCCCTGGGCGGGATGCCCCTTTTCGACAGCTTTGTTCACGCTTTCGGGGCGGCTGGAACAGGTGGATTTGGTATTAAATCCAACTCCATTGCCTATTACAACAGTGCTTATATTGATTATCTGCTGGCCATTAGTATGATTCTTTTCGGTGTTAATTTCAACCTCTATTATGCCGTTTTATTTATGCGCCTGAAAAATATTTTCAAAAATGAGGAGCTCCGCTGGTATCTTGGTTTTATTGGCGTTGGTTTTACGCTGATCTGTATCAATGTCAGTCACCTTTACAACTCTGTTTCACTGCTGTTTCGTGATGTCTTTTTTACGGTTTCATCCATCATTACTACCACCGGTTACGCAACGGCTAATTTTGACACCTGGCCGGTATTTTCCAAGGTTATCCTTTTATTTCTGATGTTCGTGGGTGGAATGGCTGGTTCCACCGCTGGCGGAATCAAAGTCAGCCGGATTGCTATTTACATCAAGACCGCTATTCAGGAAATTCGATTGAACGCCAGCCCCAACCGACGACTGCCGATTCTTTTTGAGGGTAAACCCATCAGTGCCCTCCTCGGTCGCCAGACCAGCGTTTATCTGATCACCTACGCCTTTATATTTGTGGTTTTTCTGATGATAACCGCTTTATCATCGCCCAATTTTATTACTGCCTTCAGTGCCGTAGCCGCCACCTTTAACAATATTGGTCCCGGCCTGGATATGGTTGGACCGATGGGAAACTACTCAGGCTTCAATAATCTGACCAAATTTACCCTGAGCCTGGTCATGATCATGGGTCGTCTGGAATTATTCCCGATCCTGGTGCTGTTTAGTCCCCGAACCTGGCAACGGGGGTAGCAGATTAAATTTTCCAATAAAAATCCCTGAAACCACACACATGGTTTCAGGGATTTTTGCCAACATACTCTATATCAAATTTTCTGTGTCTCGGGAGCTGATGAAGGCATGTATCCGTCTAGATGCCGGAAGGCGGTCGCCCTGCTGTATTGGAGGCCTTTCAGGAGAATTCATTTTTGAGCAGGTATTCCATTCTCAAATAAACCTTGATAAAGCAGATTACCGTCTTCATCGTAATATTTTCCTTCCCCATTCCATACCGTGCAACGATACTCACCTTCATATTTCACATTGCCATTTTCATAATATTCTTTGCCAAAACCGGCAAATTCCATATAACCTTTTAAATTTCCTTTAAATCGAATCTCACCATTTTTATGATAATATTTACCCTGTCCGGACAGCAAACCATTAAAAAAAACGCCTTTCGCGATAACTTTTTCATCTTCAAACTTTTTCCCTTTAATCCAACCATCTTTTAGACGGAAACCTTCAACATAGTCTCCAAATGAACAAAGTTCTCTGATTAACAATTTTTTTCCTTTAATTTTCATGTTTATAAACAATCCTTTCGTTTCACTCAAGGCCCAAAACTTACTATAACATCTTATCTCAAGCGTTATTTTTTGTATTTTAGCTAGCATAGATAGCCATTAACTACACCCGACGCAAATTTTGTTTGTTTAACAAGCTGCTTATTTCAAATTTATTTTTACTATATTGTATATTATTATCCCATTTATTCCTTAAAATAAACAAAATAACTTATAGGCGCTCTAATTTCTTGTTTAATATCAAAAATTGATGATGCTGAACAACAGTTTATACGATCACTAATGGTTTATGTTTAAGAAGCATTATAAAGGGTAAATATCATATATGGTTACAATGTTGTAAAATTTTAATATACTTTCTGAATATGAATACTATTTAATCAAAGTAATTGAATAAGCAACTACGAATAGTATCTCTAAGAATATAATCATGATATGACATTGTCCAAAATAAAGTTTTAGAAAGCAGGTTAATCATGACAAATACAAAAGGTAAACTCGAATCAACCAAAGACAAGCTCGTGGGCGGTGTCAAGGAAACGGTTGGAAAAGTGACTAGTAACGAAGAGTTAGAATTAAAGGGTAAAATTCAGTCTAAAAAGGGCGATCTGGAAGGAAAAGCAACGGATGCCGGTGATAAGGTAAATGAACTAAAAGAAAACATCGCAGGAAATATAAATGACACAATCGACCATAACAAACGAGATAAAGCAAAACAATGAGTATGATTGCTATGAAAGATGGTACCCAAATTTATTATAAGGACTGGGGTACCGGCCAACCGTTAGTATTTAGTCACGGTTGGCCACTTAATGCTGACAGTTGGGAATCGCAGATGTTGTTTCTGGCCTCAAAGGGTTATCGCTGCATCGCCCATGATCGACGCGGCCATGGCCGCTCGAGCCAACCCTGGGATGGCAACGAGATGAACACCTATGCCGATGACCTCGCAGAAGTCATCGAAGCCCTCGACCTGAAGAACGTTGTTCTGATTGGCTTTTCCGCAGGCGGTGGTGAAGTTGCCCGCTATATCGGACGCCACGGCACCAAGCGGGTGGCCAAGGCTGCATTAATTTCCGCTGTCCCCCCGCTGATGCTAAAAACCGCCACTAATCCCGATGGTTTGCCAATTGAGGCTTTTGACGAGATTCGCCACAACTCCGTTACCGACCGTTCGCAGTTCTACAAAGATCTCGCCAGCGGCCCATTCTTCGGGGCTAATCGGACCGGTTCAAAGGTTTCCCCAGGCATGATCGACTCATTCTGGCTTCAGGGGATGCAAGCAGGCAGCAAGAACACCTTCGACTGCATCAAGGCCTTCTCCGAAACTGATTTCACCGAAGACCTCAAGAAGTTTGATGTGCCAACGCTAATCATTCACGGCGATGATGACCAAATTGTCCCCATCGGCGCGGCAGCACTAACCTCTGCAAAGATAATCAAACACGCCAGCCTGAAGATCTACCCGGGGGCACCTCACGGACTTGCCTATACCCATAAAGATCAACTCAATGCCGATCTTCTGGCGTTCGTTCAAAGTTAGTTTAATTTTCTGACGTGTTCAAGATTAAGACGAATTGTTATGCGCAACCACTTTACCGCAAAATAGTTAACGGAAAAACTAATTATCCAAACAAAAAGCTCTGAAATCGTTGTTATCAAACGATCTCAGAGCTTTTTTAAAATTACATATCAAATTTTTTATGGATATGGACCATTGCTTCTTTGCCGCGTTCTTTATCAATCAGACAGGAAATCTTGATTTCCGAGGTGCTGATGGTCTGGATGTTGATGCCCAGTTCAAACAGCGCTTCAAAGAACTTGGAAGCAATTTCGGCATTGGCGACGATTCCGGTGCCAATCACTGAAAGTTTGGCAACCCCCTGATCGTATTCAACTTTCTGGGCATTGACCTCAAAGGCAAATTTCTGGGCCACAGATACGGCTTCCTGCAGTTCATCCACATCAATGGTGAAAGAAATATCATTTACTGATGTCCGGTTGACATTCTGGACTATCATATCCACATGAATATTGGATTTTGCCAGAGCACTGAACAATCTAAAGGCAATCCCCGGTTGATCCGGCACTTCAAAGATTGATATTTTTGCGATATTTTCATCAAGAGATACCCCTCGAACTAGTACTTTTTCCATAATAACGTCCTCCTTAATAATGGTTCCTTCATTGTAATTATAGCTTGATCGTACCACCAGTGGCACCTTGAATTTTTCGGCCATTTCCACTGACCGGGGATGCAATACCTTGGCCCCGGTACTGGCCATTTCCAAAACCTCTTCATAAGAGATTTCATCGATTTTTGAAGCCTCTTCGACAATCCGGGGATCGGCGGTGTACACCCCATCAACATCGGTATAGATTTCGCAGAGCTCGGCCTTTAACGCTGCCGCCACGGCCACCGCTGAAGTGTCGGAACCGCCACGTCCAAGGGTGGTAATATCCTTGTTTTCATTGATGCCTTGAAATCCGGCGACGATGACTATCTTTCCGGCGGCCAGTTCCTTTTCAATCCGGTGGGTGTGAATATCATTAATCCGGGCCCGTTTATGAACATTGGATGTAACGATCCCGCACTGGGCACCGGTTAAACTCACCACATCGTGCCCCATCGACTGAATCGCCATCGCCAGCAGCGATATCGAAACCTGCTCGCCGGTGGCCAGCAGCATGTCCATTTCCCGATGGGGTGGGTGTTCATTGATCTTTTGGGCCAGTTCAATCAGATCATCGGTGGTATCGCCCATGGCTGAAACCACCACCACAACTTTTTTCCCTTTTTCCTTGGTCTCAATAATCCGACCAGCAACCCGCTTTATTCTTTCAACATTGGCGACACTGGAGCCGCCATATTTCTGTACGATTAGATCTTGCATTAACCTCAGTCACTCTTTCCTTATTCATAGATACGGGCATAAAATAGTTCAGGCACCGTTTCCTTCAATTTTTCTGCCATTATATTAAAATCATTGGCCGCGATGGCATTAGTCACCACATAAACCTGATTGTCATTAACGATGACGGTTTTTCGGGCGGCCACCGTTTCCACTGCCGTCAGCACCTGATCGAGCATCTCTTTATCATCCAGATTTGCTCTTAAATAATATTTACCTTTGAACACCGCGGTGCCCATTTTATTAAGCTTACGGTTAAGCCGCAGCGGCTTGGGCAAATTCTGTTCCCCGACTATATTGAGGATATAAAGAACATCCCCAACCACAGCATTGGCGGTGGCATCTTTTCCGGCGCCTTTTCCATAAAACTGCAGTTCACCGATGATATCCCCGGTGATGGAGATAATATTGAACTCGCTGTTGACATTACTCATAATCGAAGCTTCTTTAAACAGTACTGGTTCCACGGTGGTATAGACATTTTTTTCTTGAAGAATGGAATGTCCCAGATATTTGACCACGTAACCCATTGATCCAATCATCTCGATATCGGCAGCCCGAATATCGGTGATCCCCCGTTTATAAACATCTTCATCGCGGATAATGCCTTCATAGGCCATCGATGAGAGAATCGAGAGCTTACGGGATACATCATAACCTTCAACATCCGCGGTGGGATCGGCTTCAGCAAAACCGATGGATTGGGCAAGGGCCAGGGTATCGCCGAAATCGGCCCCTTCTTCGGTCATTTTTGACAGGATGAAGTTGGTGGTTCCATTCAGGATCCCCTTGATTTCGGTAACCCGATTGATTTTCATTTCTTCTTTCAAACTACCAATGATCGGAATCCCGCCCCCAACAGAAGCCTCGTAACGCAGCACCACACCATTTTCTTCGGCCAGCGTCAGTAATTCCTGAAAGTACTCAGAAATGACGGCCTTATTGGCGGTAACCACGTGTTTTCCTGCCCGGAGACATTCTTTGATCATTTCATATTCAAAGTCCATGCCACCCATCAGGGCAATCACCAGGCCAATACTGTCATCTTCCAAAATCTCACTGGGGTGGGTCACAATTTTTCCGACAGTATCGCCCAGATCCTTGGACGCATCCCGTTCCAGCACCTTGGTTATGACCGGGCTTGACTTTCGGGACTCCACATCGGTAAAATTACCAGCAAACTTACCTTTATTTAAATTGATGAGTTCATAGACCCCAGAACCAATGGTTCCAAAGCCTAAAAGTGCGATATTCAATAAAATTCACCTCGTATATGTATTTATTCTAAAAACACTTGTTTTTTCAGTGAAAACATTCTATCATATAGCTAGGGGTTATTCAATACCCTCCCGGGAAGATTTTTTCAAGATTTTTCCTGGCACACCATAATTTTTTGGAGGAATTACATGAAAAAAGGCTATAACAGCACGCGATCCAAAGACATCAACGTTACTGCATCTCAGGGCATCCTGCAAGGATTGGCCCCGGATGGTGGACTCTTTGTCCCCAACTTTATTGATACTATTAATTTAGACCCAAGCAAATTCATCGAAAAAAACTACGGCGAGATGGCCAACGCGATCTTTTCAGCTTTTCTCGATGATTTCAGTGCCAAGCAAATTGATGATTCGATTCAGGGCGCTTATTATTCCGGTAAATTTGAAGAACAAGAACCAGTCGCTCTGGAAAAGGTCAAAGACCGATATTTTCTGGAACTCTTTCACGGGCCCACCTGTGCCTTTAAAGATATGGCTCTGACTATTTTACCATATCTGATGGTAGAGTCCATGAAAAACGTCAATAATCAGCAGAAAATTATGATCTTGACGGCGACTTCTGGTGATACCGGCAAGGCGGCCCTGGAAGGTTTTGCCAATGTTCCCGACATCAGCATTATTGTGTTTTACCCCAAGGATGGCGTCAGCACCGTCCAGGAAAAACAGATGCTGACCCAAATCGGCGCCAACACCTGCGTGGTGGGAATCGACGGCAATTTTGACGATACCCAGAATGGCGTTAAAGTGATCCTCAACGATCCCCAATTGGCGGCTGAACTGGCCCAAGCCAATGTGATCTTTTCCTCGGCCAATTCCATCAATATCGGCCGGCTGCTGCCTCAGGTTGTTTATTATTTTTATAGTTACTATGAACTGCTTAAGCGGGGTGAAATCCAGCGGGATGAAAAAATAAATTTTGTCGTCCCCACCGGAAATTTCGGCAATATCCTGGCTGGTTACTACGCCTCGCTGCTGGGGTTACCGATCAACAAGCTGATCTGCGCATCCAACGCCAATAAAGTCTTAACCGACTTTTTTAAGACCGGCAACTATGACCGTAATCGGGATTTTTATAAAACTTCATCACCATCCATGGATATTCTGATTTCCAGCAATCTGGAACGGCTGCTTTATGATGTTTCTGGCGCTGATCCCGATGCTGTCAGCGATCTGATGGGGCAACTTAAAAATCAGGGCGCTTATCAGGCCTCTAAAACGCTGATGGAAAAAACCAGTCTTTTCTATGCCGGTGCTGCCGACGAAGCCGAAACCGCCCAAGCCATCAAAGCCATTTTTGACGAAAGTCATTATCTGATCGATCCCCACACCGCCGTTGCCAACAAGGTTTACGAAGACTATCTTAACGAAACCGGAGATGCCACCAAAACCGTGATTGTCTCCACCGCCAGCCCCTATAAGTTTGGCCGTGCGGTTTATGAAAGCATTTTCGGCGACTGTGAGTGCAACGACTACGAACTGTTAAATATTCTGGCTGAAAAAACCGGCACTGCCATTCCCCAGCCGTTAAAGGATTTGGACAAAAAAGCCAATCAACATCAGGTTCAATGCGATAAAACCGAAATGTCCCAGGCCGTTCTTGCTTTTTTAAAAGAGCAGGTAGACAAAAATGATTAAGGTTCGGGTGCCGGGAACCAGTGCCAACATCGGCCCGGGTTTTGATGCCTTTGGACTGGCGCTGTCGATTTATAATACCTTCAGCTTTGAAGAAAAAAATGACGGCAAGCTGACGATCCGGGGGGTTGAACGAAAGTATCAAAGCGATACCAATCTGGTTTACCGTTCGATGCAAAAGGTGTTTAAAAAAGCAGGCTACCACCCTAAGGGTCTTTATATTCACACCGCTGTCGATATCCCCATCAGCCGGGGCCTGGGCAGCTCGGCCACTTGTATCGTTGGTGGGCTTTTTGGGGCTAATGCGCTGATTGGTTCGCCCTTATCGACGGAGGAACTTTTTGATATTGCCGTGGAAATGGAAGGGCATCCAGACAACGTCGCCCCGGCTATCTTCGGGGGGCTGGTGGTGTCGATGAACGATCACGGCAAGAATATCTATATCAAAAGCCAGGTTCATCCCTGTTATGAGTTTTACGCCCTGGTGCCAAACTTTCCCTTATCGACATCTGACGCCCGGCAGGTTTTGCCTAAAAAAATCAGTTTCAGCGATGCCACCCATAATCTGCCCCGGGCCACCATGACCTATCTGGCCCTGGCCAACGGTTCTGAGGATATTTTAAAGCAATGCATGAAGGACCGCCTGCATCAGCCCTATCGTAAAAAACTGATTACTCATTACGATGTCATTACCAAAAAAGCTCGGGAAATGGGGTGTCTCAACACCTGCATCAGCGGTGCCGGCCCCACGATTCTGGCCATTAATTCAGTGGATAACCACATTTTTCTGCCGGACATGCTTGCCTATTTAGCGGAAAAAGCACCGGGCTGGCAGATTATTTCTCTGGCTCCCGATCATACCGGTGTCCAGGTTTTGGGAGGTTAAGCCGATGATTAAAGATTATCTGATTGTTAATAAAAAAATACTGCCGGATTATTATTCAAAGGTGGTGGAAGCCCGGATCTTAATGGAGTCCTCCCAGTGTAAATCGGTGAGTGATGCGGTAAAAAAGGTGGGTATCAGCCGCAGCACCTATTATAAGTATAAGGACTATATTTTTACCCCTTCGGAAAACTATGGCCGGAAGTTCACCCTTTCTTTTAAACTGGATGACCAGCCCGGAATTCTTTCCAATATTTTGAATATTCTCCGGGATCACCAGACCAGCATCATCACCATTCATCAGGATATTCCCATTAACCAGGCCGCCATTGTGATTGTGACCCTGGACGGAAAAGATCTGGTCTTAACCATCGATGAATTGATGGCGATGCTGGAAGCATTGGACGGCGTTCACGGTGTTCATCTGATTGCCATGGAATAAACAAAAGCCCCATTCTGAAAAATCAGAATGGGGCTTGAGGTTGTCGATAAGCTACCGTACCGACCAATTGTTAATCTGTTGTTCGCTGCGGAATCGGACAGGCGATGCCGTGTCCGCTCCGATGCGTACAACATGATGTAACAATTGTCGGTACTGAGTTATCTTTTTTGATAACTTTAAATTTTATTTCCACTTTAATAAAGCTCAATCGTATTTGACAAACTGTCCTCACTGGAAAACCAGTAGTAGGAACCCAAAATCTCATCCATCAGGTCTTCGGCGACGCTGATAGTATTGGCGTCGATAATCGCATAATGAAAATATTTTTCTCCCGAATTCAGGGCCGCTTCCAGATCGCCCACAAAGCGATTCGCTTCGCTTTGTTTGTTCAGATCATAGAGTTTGTTTTCTCTGACAAAGTAATTGGCAGCTGTGGCGGTAAATTCCGGATATTCAATCAAGGTCTGATCGGGTTGATGTGATTTAAAAAGTTCCGCTGTAGTGACACAGAAATAGTCATAGAAGATGCTCTTTTCCGGCTCGCTGTTATCTTCGATGTTAAATTCTCCCCAGGTGGCATCCAGATAATAATACTCACCGTCAACCCGGACAATATTCCAGGCATGGGCACCCTGGCCAATAGCCTCGCCGGCCACATAGGAACACTCAATCCCGGTCCGTTTCAACAGATATTGAATGGCCTTAGAGTACCCGGCACAGACCGAGCCTTTCTTTCCAAAAACACTGTAAATGTTCTGATCATCCTGAAGATCTTCCTGATAGATGGTATTCTTTATTACATATTCGTAGGCGTATCTGACTTTGTCATAATCGCTCATGCCAGTTTTCAGACCCCCACTGTATTCCTGAAAGGCCGCCTCAATTTCGGCCTGCCGTCTTTCTTTCTCAGCTTCGTCGTAGGGATACTCGACCATTACCTTGCTGACTTTCTGATCGCCTTCGTCAAAATAATAAGAAAATTCCCCGGCCCAGAATATTTCCGGATAGTCGTAATCAATGGCCGCCAGGACCCGCTCGATTTCTTCAGTGTTGACCCCACTGACTCTGACCTCCGGTTCAAAATCAGTCAGCATCCGCACCACCCGGTCATAGGCCTGCTTTTCATTATCCTCCAGAAAGGCATAACCATCAAAGGCCTGCTGCTGACTGGCGGTGATTTCCTGATTCTGCTGAGCTTCGCTATCATCGAAAAACGATTGGATATCGATACTCCCAGCCAGATCTTCCAATGCCAGATAGGCCCCGGCTGCTACCAGTAAAATAATGAGCATCGAAATAATGATGACAGTGACTACTTTTCTTCCCTTATGATTGCTCACGTCTGTTGCCCCCTTGTGTGTTCTCTTTTATTTATTACCCTTTATTTTAAACATCTGTATTTTTTATCCAGAGATTTAATGCGAAACAGTAAATATTTTACCACAAATTCTGGTGGACACCCTAAACTTTTATGGCATATACTTAATAAGGATAAAGAAATCAGAAGGAGGCTACCATGCCAGAGTATCACCCAATCACCTGTACAACTGCCCTGCATGAGTTGAAGCGAAAAATTCCCTATGGCTGGGATTTAAATATTTATAAAGGTTGCAGCCATAGCTGCCGTTACTGCTATGCCATGGGAACCCATGGTTTTACTGGTCTTTCTGATTTCTCGACCAATATCTCGGTCAAGACCAATGTCGTTGAAGTTCTGGAAAAACAGCTAGCTTCGTCAACCTGGAAACGGGAAATCGTTAATATTGGCGGTGTCACGGACAGCTATCAGCCAGCAGAAGCCCAGTACCAGCTGATGCCGGAAATATTAAAGCTGCTGATCAAATATAAGACGCCGGCGATCATCTCCACCAAATCGGACCTGGTGCTCCGGGATTATGACCTAATTGACGAATTGTCCCGAATTACCTATATCAATGTGGCGGCCACGGTAACGACCCTTGATGAAGCGATACGAAAAAAAATCGAGCCCGGCGCGGTATCTGGCCAGGCCCGGTTTGCGATGCTTAAAGCTTTCAGAAAAACCAATGCCTCCGTCGGTCACCATCTGATGCCGATTATTCCCACCCTGACTGATGACTCCGAAACCCTGACCGCTTTGTTTGCCGCCGGCCAGGATGCCGGTATCGATTATGTGCTGCCCGGCGCCCTTTATCTGCGCGGGGCCACCAAACCAGCATTTTTCGACTTCATTAAAACCAGCTATCCCCAAAAATATGACACCCTGTGGAACCTATACAAAAAAGGCGGCGCTCCCAAAGAATATAAAGACGAGCTCTACGGCAGGCTCAATCCCCTGCGCCAGTCCTTTGGCCTGTCCAACAGCTACAGCAAGCCGATTAAGGAAAAGCTGAAGGTCTATGAGCCATCAGAAGAACAGGTTTCGTTTATAAATCCTTCATTAAACCCTTAAACTACGCTTTGGGATTGAATTCTTTTTAAAAAAATGTTAGACTGTAATCAAAATACAAAAAGGAGTAAAGAGGATGCGTAATTTATCTTGCTAACCAACAATTGGAACGTGTTTTCAAAGCCTGAGGTTAAACCTCTTGTTTTGGTGCGCTTAAGCAAGAAAATTACAAGAAAAGCACTGCCTCTTTAGCACCATCAACTCCTTTTATATGGATTTTTTGTGCTGTCAATCATTGAGCCGCAGGATAATTTTCTTGCGGTTTTTTATTTGTCAATGCCTCTCGTCAGGCTTGGCAACGGAGGTACAATGATGTCACAAATTTCCATATCACACCTAAGCTTTAACTACGAAAGCAGTTACGAAAACATTTTTGAAGATGTTTCCTTTACCATTGACACAAATTGGAAGCTTGGCTTTGTCGGCCGTAATGGCCGGGGCAAAACGACCTTTTTAAAACTTCTGATGGGTCTTTATGACTATACCGGCGTGATCGCCACTTCTGTCGATTTTGAGTATTTCCCCTATGCGATTCAGGATCCTTCCCGACTAACCAGCGCCATTGTCAACGCCATTCATGATGACTATCCGCTGTGGGAATTGCAGCGGGAACTGTCGCTGCTTAGTCTTGATCCCGAACTGCTGGAGCGGCCCTTTGAAACCCTGAGCCGGGGCGAGCAAACCAAGGTATTACTGGCGGCCTTGTTTTTAAAACCGAATCAATTTTTGTTAATCGATGAGCCCACCAATCATCTGGATCTCCAAGGCCGTCTTGTTGTCAGCGAGTATTTGAATAAAAAGCAAGGCTTTATCCTGGTTTCCCACGACCGCACCTTCCTGGACAACTGTGTTGATCACGTCTTGTCGATTAATAAAATGAACATTGAGATCCAGAAAGGCAACTATTCCACCTGGCTCTTTAACAAACAGCGTCAGGATCAGTTTGAACTCAATCAAAATAAGAAACTCAAACAGGAAATCGTTCAATTAAAAACCGCCGCCAAGCGCACTGAAAATTGGTCTAATGCCGTTGAGAAGTCTAAAAACGGCCAACGGATTTCGGGTCTTCGTCCCGACCGCGGCCACATCGGTCATCAGTCGGCCAAAATGATGAAACGATCCAAGTCGCTGGAAAAACGCCAGCAAAAAAGTGTTGAGTCAAAAGAAAAACTGCTGAAGAACATTGATTGGGCCGATGCGCTCCAGATCCGACCCCGATCTTATCAAAAAGACCGGCTGATTTCAGCCAACAATCTGTCCCTTTACTATGGTGATCGACCCATTCTTGAAAATTTAAATTTCGAGATCAATCAGGGCGACCGGATTGCCATTGTCGGCCCGAACGGCTCGGGGAAATCCAGTCTGCTTAAACTGCTGCTGGGCAAACCGATCAGCTTTTCCGGCAGCCTGAACCTGGGCAGCCAGCTGCAGCTTTCGCATATTCCTCAGGACACTGACTTGCCGACCGGCGATCTCCGTGATTTTTCCCGCTGTGAAGGGATTGACGAAAGCCTGTTTAAGACCATTTTGCGAAAGCTGGGATTCAACCGGGAACAATTTGAAGAAAAATTGGGAAGCTTCAGTGAGGGTCAAAAAAAGAAGGTCTATTTAGCCCGCAGCCTTTGTCAGTCGGCCCACTTATACTTGTGGGACGAACCGCTAAATTATATCGATGTGCTCTCGCGGGTGCAGATTGAAGAACTTTTGCTACAGACCCCGCCAACCATGATTTTTGTCGAGCATGACCGGTCCTTCATTGACCATGTGGCGACAAAAATTATAAAACTATAAAACAACGATTTATCAAAGGAGTAACACCATGCATATACGACCAAAACCCTGGGCCCGCCCGGAACTGGAAGCCTGCGGATTTTTTCAGGCCTATCCCCCGGATCATCGCGGGCGATGGCAACCATTATTTAAAAAAAAGCAGCCCCTTCATATTGAATTGGGCTGCGGCAAAGGAACCTTTATTGCTGCGCTGGGCAGCCGCCATCCGGAGATCAACTATCTGGCCATTGATCTGATTGACGCGGTGCTGGGTTTGACCAAACGCAATATTGAATCGGTCTATACTGACAAGAACCGAGCCGTTGACAATGTCCAGATCATGTCCTGGGACATTGAACGCATTGACATGATTCTCGCTCCGGATGATGGTGTCGAGCGGATATACATTAATTTCTGTAATCCCTGGCCGCGGCGCCGCTACCAGAAAAAACGTCTGACTCATAGCAAACATCTGGAAAAATATAAGAAACTCTTATCCGAAAACGGCGAAATCTATTTTAAAACCGACAATGATGACCTGTTTGCCGACTCCATCAAATATTTTGAATCAGCTGGTTTTACCATCACAACCCTGATCCCCGATCTTCACGCCGCCGACTATCCGGGCAATATTGAAACCGAGCACGAAAAAATGTATGCTGAGCAGGGGATTAAGATTAAATTCTTAATTGCCGGACTTTAACAAAACTCATCAATAAGAAAAGCCATCGAAGTGATGAAGACTTCGATGGCTTTTTGGGAGCCCACTATTAAGCAAACTAGATAAAGACCACTTGGATCAGCACCATATACAGTAGCGTCCCGCCACCGATGCTCAACAGGTTGTTGCGCTTCCAGATATGCAGCAGCGCCACAATGGCAACCGCAATAAACTCGGGGAAACCATGCGGCGCTACCATCAAACTGACCCCTTTTAAACAATAAACCACCAAAATGGCAATGACCGCCGGCGGCAGCAGATCACCCAGGGTTTTAACCAGGACTGGCACTTCTTTCCCCCCGCCAAAAAGGGCAAAGGGCAGAAAGCGGGTCAGAAAGGTACAGGCAGCAACCACCAAGATCACGTAAAACGGGATTAAAAAATCTGAACTCATTGACACACCTCCTGGTTTTCTCCTTGTTTAATGCTGTTTTTAAAGATCAGCAGCAAACCCACCGAAGCGATCAGGGCCGGTAAAATAAAAGCACCGGCTCCAAAGACGACCAGTGATGCCACCCCGCAAACCGTCCCGACCAGGGCTGGTAGATGGGATTGATAGCTATACCACTGCTCAATAAAAATTACCACAAACAAAGCGGTCATGGCAAAATCGATGCCGGTGGTATCAAAACCGATGAAACTGCCGATAACAGCACCAAGGGTGCAGCCAATAATCCAGTAGCTTTGATCCAGCGCTGCCACGGTAAAAAACACCTGCTTCTGGTTGAGTTCTTTGGGAATATTCATTCCGCACAACAGCGAATACGTTTCGTCGGTTAGCGAAAAAATCATATACCAGCCCCATTTCCCCATCGCTTTAAATTTCTCAATAAAGGATAAACCATAAAAGATATGACGGCTCTGGACCGACAGGGTCAGGACGATCAATGACAACAGCCCCATGCCGCCGCCCAGTAACCCAATCAGAACAAATTGCATCGAACCGGCGTATATAATCATACTGATGAAAAATGCCCAGATAAAATTATAGCCGGCTTTTTCCAGCAGAATACCAAAGGCCATCCCCATGAAAACATAGCCGAAAAGAACCGGCAGGGTTTGAATAAATGCATATTTTAAAGTTTCTCTTTTCATACCAACCTACTTACTTTTCCGCTTTTTCATCGAGAGCAAACTCATAAATGGCTTCGGCTACGCCATCCTTTTCATTCGTAGCAACAATGTGGGTGGCGAGTTCTTTGATTGAATCCCGGGCATTTCCCATGGCTATTTTTAGTGGCCCGTGAACCTCAAACATTTCCTTGTCGTTATCGCTATCTCCAATCACCATCACATTTTCCGGATCAATCCCTAAATATTCACACAGTTTGATTAAACCAAAACCTTTATCCACCCCGGTCGGGATACACTCCACACAATAGTCCATCGGCCGAACCACTTCTACGCCAAAAATCATATCTACTTTTTCCATGAGTTCATCAAGCAGAGCATAATTCTTTGAGGATAGGACAAATTTGCTGATACCCAGTTTTTTTTGATTTACATAGGCATGTACATCCGTTACCACAATCTGCTTTTCCTTGAACTCATCCACATGGGCTTTTGCCCACCCTGATCTATCCATCCATGAAAAAGATTTCTCCGTACAAATACAGCCTTCGATGGTATACGCCTGTGAAAATATTTCGTCATAGGGTTCAATAATTTTCAAGAAATCTTTTATTTTATCATTACTTAACTCAACTTTATGAATGATCTTTTCATTTTTATAATCCTTTATCATACCGCCACTACCTGAAATGAGATAATCCGTTGCACCAATAGTCTGGGCGAAAAAGAAGGCTTCACTGTCAATACGCCCTGTGGCCACCACCGGAATGATTCCCAAGTTTATTGCTTTCCTAAATGCCTGAATATTCTTATCAGAAATCGTGTTGCGATTGTTTAACAAGGTACCATCCAAATCAGTTACGATCATTTTTATTGACATCGTCTTAAAATTACTCCATTTCCTTTATTTTTCTTAATTTAAGCATTTATTATAACATATTTTTTTAGCTAAACCTTTTCAATTTCATTTTTTTCTTGCAACTTAAAATTTTTGAGTTATACTAATAATACTTAATTAGATTAAATATTATTCTACTTAAACATTAACCTATGAAAGGAGCACTCATTGAATATAAACGGACACGAACTGTTTAAGGCTTTTCATCGCATTAAAAAATCAAGCATGGGGCGTATTCACAAATGCCTGATGAAAGATCTCAAACCCCATGAATTTTTTATGCTAATAACCCTTAAAAAAATGTACGATGAGGAACAACAAGAAGCCCAGACAAACAATCTCCCGCTGGCTCCCGGTGTAAAAATTTCTCAGCTCAGCCGGGAAACATCAATTTCCATGCCCGGTGTTTCTCAAACTATCTCAACTTTGGAAAAACATGGCTATGTGGCACGGATTGCCTCAAGCAAGGATCGCCGTCTGGTTTACGTTAACCTCACCGAGGCCGGCCAACAACTGGAAACCGACGTTTCCGAATCCTGCTTCCAAATCTATGATCAAGCAGCCACCATTCTGGGTCAAGAAGATACCCAGGCCCTGGTGCTTTTATTAGACAAATTAGCGGTCGCCTTTGATCAGATCGATCGACAACAATGCGACCTGGAACAACAAGAAAAACAAGAAAGGAAAACAACATGATCAAGCTTTCACGCTATTTAAAGCCCTATCTTGGGGTCCTTTTCATCACTCTGGCACTGCTATTTGTGCAGGCTATTTCCGACCTGAACCTACCCAACTATATGTCGGATATTGTCAACGTGGGGATCCAGCAAAATGGAATTGAACATGCCACTCCAGAAGCCATCAGTGAAGACGGCTATGCCCTGATGACGACCTTTATGTCCGCAGCCGATCAACAAACCCTGGCGGATGACTACCTGCTGATGAGTCCAGATGACACCGCTAATCCCGACTATCAAGCCACGCTAGAAAAATTCCCGGCGCTGCAAACCGAGTCGATTTATGTCCAGACGGATACCAGTGCCGAAACCTTTGAAACCCTGGATCCCATCTTCGGATCAGCAACCTGGACATTTATTAATTACATGCGTTCCCTGGATACCAGTGCGACCGATTCCAGTTCCACCGCAAACGCAACCGATCTTGATTTTACCGAAATTTACCAGGCCCTGCCGATGCTCACACAGCTTCCTCCCGCCACCTTTGATGAAGCCCGGGAGCAGGCCGCCCAAACCCCGGAATCAATGCAGGTCCAAACCGCCGTTCAGTTCACCAAGCAATTCTATACCGAACTTGGGGTTGATGTCGGCGCCATTCAAAATCTTTACATCTTAAAAATTGGCGCCATCATGTTGCTGCTTTCGTTAATCGCTATTTTGGCGGCCATCGGGGTTGGCTTTTTTTCAGCTCGAACTGCTGCCGGGGTTTCCCAAAGTCTCCGCCGGGATGTCTTTAGAAAGGTACAAAGCTTTTCCAATACCGAGTTCGATAAGTTCTCAACTGCTTCATTAATCACCAGAAACACCAACGATATCACCCAAATCCAGACGATGCTGATTATGGGTATTCGGATTCTCTGCTATTCACCGATTCTGGCGATTGGCGGGATTATTATGGCACTACGACGGACCACCTCGATGGGTTGGATTATCGTTGTGGCTGTCTTAGCCATTATCGTGATTATTGGTGTGGTTTTTGCCATTGCGATGCCCCGCTTTAAACTGATCCAGAAACTGGTTGATAAACTGAACCTGGTCACCCGGGAAAGCCTGACCGGCTTGATGGTGGTCCGGGCTTTTGGCAACCAGAAATTCGAAGAAAACCGTTTTGATGCGGTAAACCAGGACACCACTGCCAATAATCTCTTTGTTAATCGGGTCATGGTCTTTATGATGCCGACCATGATGTTTATCATGAATGGGGTCACCCTGTTAGTTGTCTGGGTCGGGGCGCAGCAAATCGCCGCTTCGGCTATGCAGGTTGGTGATATGATGGCCTTTATGCAATACACGATGCAGATTATTTTCTCCTTCCTGATGATGTCGATGATGTTCATCATGATTCCCCGGGCCGCTGTTTCCGGCGATCGGATTCAGGAAGTGCTGGCGGTTAAACCCAGTATTGTCGACCCGGCATCACCAAAAAAACTGCCGATGAACGCTCAGACCACCCTGGCTTTTGACCACGTTTCCTTCCGTTACGAAGGGGCTGAAGAAGATGTCCTTCATGATATCAACTTCGTCGCCAATCCCGGCGAAACCACTGCCTTCATCGGTTCCACCGGTTCGGGTAAGTCAACCCTGATTAACCTGATTCCGCGGTTTTTCGATGTCACCTCAGGTGCCGTTAAAATCGATGGCATTGACGTCCGGGAGGTCACCCAACACGACCTGCGAGAGAAAATTGGTTACATTCCGCAAAAAGGGGTGCTATTTTCCGGCACCGTCGCTTCTAATCTCAAATATGGCGATCCCCTTGCCAATGAAACAGACCTGGCCATTGCCGCCCAAGTCGCCCAGGCCACTGACTTTATCGAAAGCAGTCAGGACGGCTTTGAACGGGAAATCGCCCAAGGCGGCAGTAATGTTTCCGGCGGCCAGAAACAACGTCTGTCGATTGCCCGGGCGCTGGTGCGAAAACCGGATATCTACATCTTTGACGACAGCTTTTCGGCTTTGGATTATAAAACCGATGTGGCGCTGCGCCGGGCTTTAAAAGAGTACACTGGCAACAGTACGGTGCTGATCGTCGCCCAGCGAATTAACACGATTATGCATGCTGAGCAGATCATCGTTCTGGATCATGGCCGGATTGTTGGCCAAGGAACCCACCATGAATTGTTAAAAAATTGTACAACCTACCAAGAAATTGCATCCTCACAATTATCAGAGGAGGAACTAAACATATGAGCGATCAAAATAATATCAAAACACCAAAACGCGGCAACATGGGCGGTGGCGGAATGGGTCGGGGTCCCGGGGGACCCGCCGGCATGATGCCCGGCGAAAAACCTAAAGATTTTAAAGGCAGCCTTAAAAAACTGGCCCGTTATCTGTCGGCCTACAAAATCAGTCTCTTCTTTGTGCTGATCTTTGCGGTTGCCTCCACCATCTTTATGATAGTCGGCCCCAAAATCCTGGGAAACGCCACCACGGCCCTTTTTGAAGGGGTCATGAATATGATTGCTGATAATGGCAAAGGCATCGATTTTGACTATATTGGTCAGATCCTGCTCCTGCTCCTTGGTCTATACGTCATCGCCGCACTGTTTTCTTATATTCAGGGCTATATTATGACCGGAGTTTCAATGAAGGTAACCTATCAACTGCGACGAAATATTTTTGCTAAAATCAATCGACTGCCCTTTAAGTATTTTGACAAAACCAGCTATGGTGAGGTGCTTTCCTTCCTGACTAACGATATTGAAACAGTCAATCAGACCCTGAACCAGAGCGTCACCCAGATTATTACCTCGGTGGCCACGCTGGTGGGTATTCTGATTATGATGTTTTCGATCAGTTGGCAAATGACGATTGTAGCACTGTTGATTGTGCCCATCTCGTTTGTCATAGTCGTAAATATTGTTAAAAAGTCCCAGCCGCATTTCAGTGAACAGCAAACCTACCTGGGCCATATTAACGGCCATGTGGAAGAAATGTATAGTGGGCATAACGTGGTCAAGGCCTTCAACGGTGAAGAATCGTCATTTGAAACCTTCGACCACTATAACACCACCCTTTACAGCTCGGCCTGGAAATCGCAATTCCTGTCCGGATTGATGATGCCGATGATGACCTTTATTGGCAATCTTGGCTATGTCGCCGTTTGTATTCTCGGCGGTTATCTGGCGGTTAACGGTCGCTTAAGCGTTGGGGATATTCAGGCCTTTATCCAATATGTCCGCCAGTTTACCCAACCGATTATGCAGATTGCCAATATCTCCAACATTCTGCAGCAAACCACGGCCGCTGCCGAACGGGTCTTCACCTTTCTGGATGAAGAGGAAGAGGTTTCCGAAAGCACCACTGCTTTTGATCTCGCAACGGTCTCTGGCAGTGTCGATTTTGACCATGTGAACTTTGGTTATAATCCCGACAAAACGGTTATAAAGGACTTTTCCGCCCACATCAAAGAAGGTCAGAAAATTGCCATTGTTGGCCCCACCGGAGCTGGCAAAACCACTATCGTCAAGCTGTTGATGCGTTTTTATGACGTGGAATCCGGGGCGATCCTGGTGGATGGCCATAATATCAAGGATTTCAGCCGCGGCGATCTGCGCAGTCTCTTTGGGATGGTACTCCAGGATACCTGGCTTTACAACGCCAGTATCCGCGACAATATCAAATATGGCCGTCTCGATGCTACAGATGCCGAAGTGGAAGCAGCGGCAATCGCCGCGCAGGTAGACTATTTTGTCCACACCCTGCCGGATGGCTACAACATGTTCTTAAATGAAGAAGCCAGCAATGTCTCCCAGGGACAAAAACAGCTGCTGACGATTGCTCGGGCCATTTTGGCTGATCCTAAAATTCTTATTCTGGATGAAGCCACCAGCTCGGTGGATACCCGTACTGAGGTATTGATCCAAAAAGCCATGGACAACCTGATGGAAGGACGAACCAGCTTTGTCATCGCCCACCGCTTATCGACCATTAAAAATGCCGACCTCATTCTGGTTATGAATGAAGGCGACATTGTCGAACAGGGCAATCATTTCGACCTGCTGGCCGCGAATGGTTTCTATGCCAAACTTTACAACTCACAGTTTGAAAAAGCTGAGGAACAAGAAAACGAATTAGTTCATGACTTGCCAAACAGTGAGTCGATAATCAGTTAAACAATCCAAATTAAAGGGAGCTGCTCTGATCGTTACGAACGATCAGAGCAGCTCCCTGCTTTTTTATTTTGGCAGTCTAACGCAAAAGGTACTGCCCTCTTCGATAATGCTTTCCACAGCAATGGTTCCGCCGTGAAGGCCAACGATGCGTTGGGAGATGGTGAGCCCCAGACCGGTACCGGGGGTACTACGTGATTGATCGGCCTTGTAAAAGCGATCAAATATTTTTTCCTGATCTTCCTTGGTAATCCCCTTTCCAGTATCAGCTATTTTAATTACAATTACTTTGGCGGTTTCATGGAGATCGATCCTGATTTTGCCATCGACCGGACTATGATGAATGGCGTTGGTTAACAGATTGATAATAACCTGGGCCATCAGCTCCTGGTCGCCTTTGTAGGTAATTTCATCCAACTGGATATCCAGATCGATATTTTTCGCTTCCCATTTTTCCTGAAGCAACAGCACTACCCGCCGGATTGATTCATCCAGTGCAAAGGCTTCTTTCTTCAGTCCCAAAACGCCATTCTCCAATTCTGATAGTTTTAACACGTTAGTCGACAGTTTCCAGAGCCGGTCGCTTTCATCGACAATAATATCGATATATTCATGACGCTGGGTTTCTGATATATCGGGATCCTTCAAGAGCTTACCAAATCCTTTAATCGAAGCGATCGGGGTTTTAAACTCATGGGAAACATTGCTGACAAAATCCCGATGGATATAGTCATTTCGGGAAAGCGCTTCGGTCATAATATTGAAATTTCGGGCCAATACCGCCAACTCATCTTTCCCCGTGACCTTCAGCCTGATATCAAAATCACCATCGGCTACTTTTTTGGTGGCTTCGGAAACAGCTTTAATCGGCTTGGCAATCATCGCTACGGCAATAACAATCAGTACCGATCCGATTAACAGGGTTACCAGCATGGTCGTGCGCTGGATGTTCATAAAGCCTGCGATTTGATTTTTTTCCAGATTTGGAATGCTGACAACATAACCATCTGTCAGTTTGCCCAGGGCCATCGGAAAATCGTGGGATTGATAGGCAACCAGGTAGACAATCTCCCCCTGTTCAAGTTTTGCTCGTTCCTCTTCAGAAAGCACTGCCCCGACTTCATCCAGACTGGCATAGATCCGGGACACCACAATTCCCTGAGTATATAAATCGGTGATCGCATCATCGCTCAACTTTTCCTTATTCAAGGTCTGAACCGCCTGGGCCTGGTTAACCAGTTCCACCCGGATCTGATCGAGAATATTGCCCAACTGGGACCAATAAATAACCCCAAAGGTTAAGGTGGATGAGAAAAAAAGCGCCCCTAAAAAGGTCACCAAAAATTTTGTGTAGATTGAATGAAAAATTTTATTTTTCATATGACTCCTTATCCCGGACTATAAAACCCGGACTTTATAGCCCAGGCCTTTGACGGTGATGATTTCAAAATCACGGTTGTTTTCCAGTTTCTCCCGTAACCGTTTAATATGGACATCCACGGTGCGGTGATCACTTTCACTTTCATAACCCCAGATCTCATCCATAATTTGCGCCCGGGTAAAAATGCGATTGGGCGCTGACAGCAGTTTGAACAACAGCAGAAACTCTTTTTTGGGCAGAGTGATGATTTCGTCACCAATGCTTAAGGTCAAAGCTTCATAGTCCAGAATCGTTTTTCCCACCACCAGCCGCTGTTCATTGGCAATTTTGGCCCGCCGCAATAAGGCAAAGACCCGCAGCAGCATTTCATCCATATCCACCGGCTTGACCATATAATCATCGGTACCGGCTTTAAAGCCGGTTTTTTTGTCATCAATGCTTTCTCTGGCGGTAATCATCAGGATCGGGAGCTCTAAGCCCCCATCCCGCAGGGTTCTGGTTAATACATGGCCATCCATATGGGGCATCATCACATCGGTGATTAACAGATCAATGTGATTTTTTTCCAGCACTTCCAGCGCCATGACCCCGTCGATTGCTTCAAAAACCGAGTAGCCTTCTTTTTCCAGGGTATCCCGAAACAGTCGGCGAATGTGGTTGTCATCTTCGCAAATCAAAATACTGAACATTTTAATCTCCTGTTTTCTCTCCTAAATACTTCGCAGGGCATCAATGGGGTTGAGCCGGGAAGCCTTGCGGGCCGGCATAAAACCAAAAACCACGCCGATGGCGGCAGAAAAGCCAATCGCTAATAAAACGGTGGAGGCGGTCAGAGCAAAACTGGTTCCGATCAGATTGGCGACCACCCAGGCCACGCTGACCCCCAGGATAAAGCCAATGATGCCGCCGATCAGGCAGAGCACTACCGACTCAATCAGAAACTGGAGCTGAATCTGTTTCGGCTCGGCACCCAAGGCCTTGCGCAAACCGATTTCACTGGTACGTTCGGTAACCGAAACCAGCATCATGTTCATGATCCCAATCCCCCCAACTACCAGTGAGATTGAGGCGATCCCCGCCAGCATCATCGACAGAATACTGGTCATTTCTTCAATCGTCTCCAGAATACTCTGCATATTAACAATCGAGTAACTTTCTTCCTCACCGTTGAAGGATTTTGTTAAAACCCCTTCAATTTGCCGGGTTGTGGTATCCGCCAGGGCTTCGTCAGCAATGTAAACGGTCAAACTGTTAATATATTTTGCCCCGACCACGCCCATGGCGGTGGTATAGGGGATAATCACCGAGCTGTTGGTATCAGCGGAAGCAAAGCTGTCGGATTCCTGTAAGATCCCAATAACATGATAGGTAATGCCGCCGATTTTTATTTCCTGGCCAATGGGGTTTTTCCCCACATAGAGTTCATTGGCAATGTCATTTCCAATCAGCGCCACCCGGCTCTGATTTTCGGTATCGATGGTATTAATGATTCGACCGGATGAGATGACATCTTCGGTGTTTTCAAAGTAAACATCATTTTTGCCCTGGAGGGTAATCTCATCCATGGCATTTCCGTCGAAGGCTACTGTGGTTTGGCCGGAAATGGTAGGAGCAACCCCGTCAATGTTTGGAAGTTCGGCGATCTTGTTGACATCGCCCTGGGTCAGACCCTGTTTCAGCGGTGTTCCCTGGACCTGGACGGTCACCGTATTGGCCCCCATGGAAGCCACTTGATCGGTAACGGTGCTGGTTGCTCCAGAAACAATGGTGATCAGTGCAATCACCGATCCCACCCCAATAATAATGCCCAGCATGGTGAGAAAGGACCGCATTTTATTGCTGATGATATTCTCTATCGCCATTTTAATACTTTCCTTAAGCATTGTATACCCCCTCACTGAGATTCCCATCGACAATCCGGACAATCCGACTGCCATTTTTAGCCACATTAGCATCATGGGTGATCATCACGATGGTCTTTCCTTCTTGATAGAGTTCTTTAAACAGGTTCATAATCTGTTGACCGGTTTGTTGATCCAGAGCTCCGGTGGGTTCATCGGCCAGTAAAATGGTTGGCTCCGTGACCAGTGCTCTGGCAATGGCAACCCGTTGCTGCTGGCCACCAGATAACTGATTGGGTCGGTTTTTCATTTTATCTGCCAGGCCCACTCGTTCTAATATATGGGCACTTCGCTCCTGTCGTTCTTTCTCGGGCACCCCGGCATAAATAAGCGGCAGTTCCACATTTTTCTGAGCCGATAGCCGCTGCAGCAGTTGAAACTGCTGAAAAATAAAGCCGATTTCCCGATTTCGGATATGGGAAAGATCCACCTCTGGCAGATCTCGAATCAACTCCCCGGACAGGTAATAGGTCCCGCTGGTGGGCACATCCAGGCAGCCGATAATGTTCATTAAGGTGGATTTTCCCGAACCAGACGGTCCCAGCACCGAAAGAAAATCGCCCCGATTAATCGAAAGATCAATTCCTTTTAAAACCACCTGCTCCTCGTCACCCATGATATAGGTTTTGACGAGATTTTTCATTTCCAATATATTTTCAGGCATTAGATTTCACCACCAGTTTCCGGTCTCTGGAAGGATGAAGTCTCTGCGGTTGTCACCAAGGGAATTAAAACGACCTCATTCTCGGTGAGACCTGCAGTTATTTGAATATTGATACCATCGGTAATCCCAGTGGTTACCGGGCGTTGTTCAGAATCTTCAGACTCGCCTTTCACCAGGACAAAGCTCTCGTTGTTGGTCCCAAATTGGATGGCATCCACCGGAACCGTCAATACATTTTCGGCTTGTTCCTTAACGATGACCACTTCCGCATTCATACCGATGCGAATCTGTGCATCTCCCTGAAAATCAACGATGGCGGTAAAATAAGCCACGCCATTTTCGTTTTTAGCTTCCCGGCTGATTTCACTGACCGATCCTTGAATACTGCGCCCAATACTGTCGATATTGATGGTAACCGGCGCTCCCACTGCTAAGCTGGCCAATTGATATTCGTCCACCTTGATACTGACCTGAAGGTTAATAAAATCGACAATCTCCATAATTTTTCCACCGGCTGCCACCGTTTCATCTTCATCGAAATAAATCTCGGCAACTTCCCCGGCAACGGATGAGGTGACAAGATCTCCTGAAACCGGCTCATAAAGATCCGTCTCTTCGGCGATTAGTTCTCCTTCACTGACATATAATTCACTTATTTCCAGGGCGCTGGAGGCCATAATCTCTTCCCGGGACTGGCTTTCAATAACCCCTGAAAAACGGTTGTCATTAACAATATTTTCCACTGTTGCTGGGGTCTCGGTGTATTGAGCTTTTGTGGTATTCGCAAAAACCTGATAACCCAGAAACCCACCTGCAATAATTAACACCCCAACTACACTGCCAATCATAATCTTCTTTGTCTTTCCTTTTTTCACGTCGATCCTCCAACCATTGAATTTATTTTATATCCGTATTTTAAACATTCAATGTGAATTAAAAATGAACCCTTTAGTTTTTTAATTTTTGTTGTTTTCCACAGTTATGGGGTATCTATAACCCAACAAAGAAAAAAGGAGGATGTGACAATGTTAGAAGATAAACTAGATATGATGGAAGAAAAAGAAGTAATGGATGACACCGAAAAAAAACCGTTTTACTATTCCAAATGGTGGCTTGTTGTTTGGAGTCTCCTGATTTGGCCAATCGGATTGATTATGCTCTGGGGTTATTTTTCCAATATGCATAAAAGCGAAATGCCTCGTACTCGCCTGATTAAGGATAATTTAGAGGATTTATAAATACGAAAAAGCAATACAAACCTTTGAATAACCTTAAAATTTCGATGGTCTCGTTTTCAGGAAACACCCTATATCCTTGATAAATACTCTGTTTCGTGTTAAAATGAAGGAACTTAAATGCGACGAACATAAACTCACACAACCACCATGAATGACAATTCCTGGTGGTTGTGTCATGATAAAATAGCATTTATACTATATCAGGTAGTTATTGGAACCGAACAACACAATTTGTCTCCGACTTTAATAATTATCGATATAACTTAATATGAAGGAGAAATTAAATAGAGATGGTTTCACAAATTTTTACTCTGTTATTTATTTTAGGCATCCCCTTTTTTATTTATGGTATCTATTACTTAGGTATCGGAGTATTTGGGTATACCAAACACAATAAATATGTACTCTCCCCTCCCAAAAACCGCATTGCTGTGGTGGTTGCCGCACGAAACGAGGCTGCGGTTATTGGCAATCTCATCGAAAGTCTTCATCAGCAGGATTATCCGGAAGAATTAATGGATGTGTATGTTATTCCTAATAATTGCACCGATAATACCGAAGAAGTGGCCCTTGAGCACGGCGCCAGGATCATGACCTGTACGGCTGAAGTTAAATCTAAGGGAGCCGCCCTTTCCCAATTCTTTGATTATATTTTCGAGGAAAATGATGTTTATGACGCCTTCTGCGTTTTTGATGCCGATAACCTGGTGGATAAGCATTTTATCACCTCGATGAACAATGTTCTTGAATCGGGTGAAAAAATTGCCCAGGGTTACCGGGATAGCAAAAATCCCGATGATTCATGGATTTCTGGCTGCCAATCGGTGTTTTACTGGACCCTGAACCGTTTTATGAATCTGGCTCGCCATAAACTGGGCTGGTCTGCGACCTTAAATGGAACCGGGTTTATGATGCATGCCGATGTCATCAAGAAAGAAGGTTTCAAAACTTTCAGCCTGACTGAAGATATCGAATTTACCACCCAGTGTATCATCAAGGGTTACCGGGTCGCCTGGGTTCCCGAGGCGGTTACCTATGACGAGCACCCGATTACCTTTGATCAATCCTGGTCTCAGCGTAAACGTTGGTCGACTGGTACCATTCAGTGTTTCAATCAGTATTCTCAACAGCTCATCGACGCTGTCGTCAAGGATAAAAATCATTGTGCCATGGATATGCTGATGTTTCTGGTTTCCCCCTTTATGCAAGTACTAACCTGTATTTATACCATTTGTTCCTTTATCATTCTGGGGATGCTGTTCATCACCACCAGTGTCTGGTCCAACGCTTTGAGCTTTGCTATTCTCTTTTCCGTTGGTGGGGTCATCTTCAGTGTGGTCTTTACCGCTATGGTATTATGGCTGGAAGGCAAAAAAATCCGTCAGATCAACAATATTTCGGTTTTTTCTTTCTGGTTTTATCTGGCCTCCTGGATTCCCATTAATGTATTATGTTTCATCAAACCGATTGAAATCTGGGAACCTATTGAGCATACCAAAAGTATCAAGATCTCTCAATTAGTAGAATAAGCAAAAAGGATGATCCGCGGATCATCCTTTTTTTTCTGGCTTGAACTGTCCCTCGGGTCTGTCTCCAATGATAAGATAGTATTGGCTTACAGACGCAAGTATTATCCATTGGAAGTCTTTTATAACATACGTTATGCTCCTATCCTCCCCAGCACAATTGACAGCTTAATGTTTTCATTGATTTTCATCTATCGTTAATATCATATTTGATTTTATACCAATTGTTCTTACGTAGCTAACTTTAATTCTCTTTGATAAATTCATCCTTTCTATATCTCTCTTGCAACAAAGCATGAGATTATCTGTGTCTGCCCAAAAATCTCCTTTAGTAGCTTTTACTATTTTTTGAAACGTTTTCCAAGGCAGCCAATGTAAAAAAGGAATAAATGTATGCATTTCTAATGGAAAATATCTATAGGGAGTCGTAATAAATATTTTATTGGCCACTCTTATACATTCTTGCAGAAAGAACTCCTGGTCTTTAAACCCGCCAACATGTTCCAGGACAGCAGAACAAAAACAAATATCAAACTGTTTATCCGCAAATGGCAGTGCTTTCTTTGGTTCATTATATACAAATTCTTTTAAGGATAATTCCTTAACCAACTCAGAGCAATCTTCAATAGATGCAACCGTAAGTTTTGACTTAAATGGATACAATTTGTCAAATAAATTGGAATCGGCCAATTTATTATCTGGTGTTGCCCCTAAATCAAGTATTTCATCTTCTTCCGTCGGGAGTACTAGTTTAACGAAAAGATCAAACATTTTCTTTCGCGCCTTACACGAAAAATATGTTTTAAACGATATGAATTTATTGTCATAAGAAAAATAATCAATTGCATTTCCCATTCTTTTCACTCTTCCATTCTATACTTTAATATGTTACATAATATCAAAACGTACAACTTATGATTGCAACAAAACTTTATCTTTTTATTGTATCAATATCACATGGGAAATTCAACTTAAATCGCATATTTAAGCGTGAGTTACTTCTTTTGCTTCGCTCCCTATCTTTCCCATGGTTTCAAACAACCAAGTCAGGATATTGAGCGTTAAGATACTGGCAAGGAGAGAGTTGTCAGTTTCTCTTTGCGGGCTGTTAATATCAGTAGTATCATGGTTCCCAACGAACCCAGTAGAGTGATCCAATAACCGGCTTCCAACTGGAGGGTCAAGGCCATTACCAGAAAATTGGCCTGACCGCCGATATAATTGCCAATAAATGTCCCCACATCGCCAAATGTTCCAGTCAATATGGCTCTCAACGCATCCACAATACCGTTATTCACCTGACTTGACAAACTGGTAAGCTGCTCATTAATTTTATTATTGGCAACCGTGGTGCCAATACCAACTGCCAAAAAAAGGGTCGATACTAATCCCGAAATAAAAATTGACAGCTTTAAACTGGCCCGTTTATATAAAATGAGCACCATTAAACCAATGATAACCAGAAATAGGATCAGAATCGAACCATTGGCGGTGGCTTTATAACCATCGATGGTTGCCATCGCAGCGTTAACCCGATCCATGGACTGACGAGCCTGGATGGTCACATCATTGACCTTAGCCGCGATATTTCTGGCGCTTTGAATCATCGTCCATAAGTCACCAAGAATAGTATTGATGTTTGCCCCATTACTAAACCGGGTAGCAACAATTTCCTGAACCTTGGGATCGACCAGATAATCCAGTGCCGGGCTTGATAAGGCTTCATTCACACTGCTGACGTAGCCCTTTTCCGGCAGTGGATTTCTTAGCATTTCCAGGACCGACTGATCCAGTATTTTGAAATTGCCAAGGGGCACGCCATAGATCTCAAACTTGTCAATCGGTTCCTGCCAGACAAAATCACTTAATGAAAAATTGATCATATCGTACTCAGGGCTAATCACTGCCACGGTGTTATTCATGATCCCTGATACCGATACATCGGCCTTGGCACTCATAAATGGCATAAAGAACCCGACCAGCGCAAGAAGCGCACACAACAGAGCTGCGGTCCTCTGTTTGTTTTCTATTACCCTTGTTTTAACCCCGTTAAACCAATCAATTAACTGCTCTTTAATCATCATCACTTTTAATCCCCTCTCTGGCATTCTATAGCCAATTATACCCTTAAAGTGAAATCATTACCTCCGATCGAGAAAAAAACCACCTCACACGAGATGGTTTTCGTTGCTATCAATTCTTTAACGTCTAGCTAATCCGGATCTAATAAAACAATCGCAATTATAAGACCTTATTCAGGAAATTGATGGTTCTCTGGTTCTTGGGATTGCCGAAAATTTCACTTGGGGGACCTTCTTCAACGATAAAACCTTCGTCAATAAAGATCACCCGATCGGCTACTTCTCTGGCAAATCCCATTTCATGGGTAACGACGATCATGGTCATACCATCTTTGGCCAGCTGCTTCATAACATTCAAAACTTCCCCCACCATTTCGGGGTCCAGGGCTGAAGTCGGCTCATCAAAAAGCATAACGTCCGGATTCATGGCCAGGGCCCGGGCAATAGCCACCCGCTGCTGTTGGCCCCCGGATAACTGTTCCGGATAAACATTGGCTTTTTCTTCCAGATCAACCCGTCTTAACAGTTTCAGTGCCGTTTCTTCGGCTTCTTCTTTTGTCTTAAGCTTAAGCGCTACTGGTGCAAAGGAAATATTTTTTAAAACTGTCATATGCGGGAAAAGATTGAACTGCTGAAAGACCATCCCAATGTTCTGCCGATATTTGTTGATATTGCCATCAGCCTTGGTAATATCATTACCGTCAACCTCGATGGTACCACTGCTGGCTTCTTCAAGGGCATTGATACATCGTAATAAGGTACTCTTACCCGAACCGGAAGCACCAATTATACAAATTACTTCCTGTTCTTTAACTTCCAGGTTAATATCTTTCAGGACTTCTAAATCATCAAAATTCTTTTTCAGGTTCTTAATTTTTACTTTTCCCATAAGACATTTTCCTTTCAATTCGTTTTGAAATTTTCGATAAGATCATAATGATGATAAAGTACATCATCGCAACAATAGCCCATACCTCGAAGGATTGATAATTATTGGCAATAATCAACCGTCCGGTCTGGGTTAATTCGGTCACGCCGATAACCGAAAGCAGTGATGTATCTTTTAATGTAATAATACACTGATTGATCAAAGCTGGGGTCATGGTTCGGATCGCCTGAGGTAGAATAACACTCCGCATCGCCATTCCGTAGGGTAAACCCAAACTCCGGGCCGCTTCCATCTGACCTCTGCTAATCGACTCAATCCCGCCTCTGACGATCTCGGCCAGATAACCGCCGGCATTCAGGCTTAAGGTAATAACCCCGGAAACAACCGGATCTGATTGGATTCCCAGGGCCGCCGGAATCCCAAAGTAGATGAAAAATGCCTGGACCAATAATGGTGTTCCCCGAACAATATCGACATAAACAAGGGCAATTGCTCTTAAACTTTTTCTTTTTGATACCGACAAAAGCCCAAAAACCATCCCTAAAATACCTGCTAAAATAAGGGAAATGATTGTAATTTCAACGGTCAAACCCAGTCCTGCGATCAGGCGGGGCCAATACTGTACAATTAATGCTGGTATACTCACGTCAACCTCCTTCTATGGTTCCAGTTGTCCAACAGTCTTTACTCACACGCAAGCGATCACGCGAGTAAACACTTTTAGATAACTTAGAGAAATCATCTGCCAGTAGCATAATCTGCTGACAGATGATTTCAAAATCAATAATGTGTTAAATTGTTTCTAACAGATTATTTTTTGATATAGGTATCCAGGATTTTCTGATACTCGCCATTGGCTTTTAAGTTGGCTAAACCGGTATTGAACATCTTAAGCAGTTCAGCATTTTCGCCAGCTTTAACAGCAAATCCGTAAGAACTGCCTTTTTCCATGTCAGTAACCATTTTGAGTGGCACACCGCTGGCGATTGCATCACCAACGACGGGATAGTCTTCAAATAGGGCTACCGAATTTCCGGCTTTAACATCTTCGTACATATTGGCTGAATCTGGGAAAGAAACCGTAGTAAAACCATATTGGTCTTTAATTGATTCGGCAAAGGTTGAACCTTCAGTTCCTGTTTTGACAGCTACTTTTTGTCCTTTTAAATCGGCATAGGTTTTGATGGTATTGTTTGCCGATGAAACCGCCATAACGACACCAGAATCAAAGTATGGATCAGAAAAGTCGAAGGTTTTTTTACGTTCGTCGGTAATACTCATTCCGGCGATCATACCGTCAGATTGACCGGTTGATACTTCACCCAATGCGGCATCAAAACCAACTGCTTTCAATTCATATTCAAAACCCTGATCCTTTGCAATTGCTGCTAAAAGATCAATATCAATTCCAACGCGTTCACCTTTTTCATTTTCATACTCAAATGGTTTGAATGTTGTATCTGTAGCGATTACATATTTTTTTGTATCACCGCTAGTTTTTGTTGTTCCGCCGGAACAAGCTGCAAGTGATAAAACCATAACGGCTACCATTACCAAAACACTGAGCTTTGCGATTTTTTTCATTTCTTTTCCTCCTAATAATAATAAGTTTTGATGCATCTTTAGCCAATACACCCACTTTTATACAGGTAGCAGTATATCATTTTTATTAAAAATCCGCAATAAAAAAATAACCACCGATTATCACAATAGATGGTTATTGTTTCCCGAATAATTGATCGGGTTAATCCTTATCAATTCTCGGGTGTGCGCCAGACTCGTACAAGCTCAGCGCACACATCGAGTTATGCATTTTGATTTCTGCGAGATTAATCCCGGGCTATTCTTCCGGATTTTCGGTCAGATATTTCCGGATCGATTCATAGTCACCTTCGGCAACGATGAACTCGGAATCCAGATTTTCTAACACCACTTCTTCTGGCAGTATTTCTACTTCTTTCTCCACTGGGTTACGGTTTCGGGCTTCGACTAATAGTAAATCTTTTTGGTCCAATGCGATCTTGCGTTGGTTCAATCCCGCTTCAATAACATCTAAATCATTGATCCGTTTATTGATCAGTTTGGATAGGCGAATAAGATCATCCAGCACCTCATCCACAACGAATTGTTTATCAATGATCATTTTCAGCTTTTCACGAATCAGATTTCCAGCGGCAACAATTTTTTCATCGCCGGCAATGGGTTCATAATTTTCAACTTCCTTCTGAAAATTACTGATTGCTCCTTGAAGGTACTGGGTTTCTTTCATCGATTTTTCGATTTCATGGAATAAATAGCCCAGTCGACGCTCAATCGAAAGAAAACCCTCTTCATTATCATCGACTCCCGCTTCATCCACTCCTGAAGCACCTAAATTGAAGGTCTCCACCTTTTGAAATTCTGCTTTTTTCTCTTTGATCGTTGGCAATTCGGCAAAAAGATCCGTGCTGTTCTGCAGGGGAAATGGATTTGTAGCTTCCGATATTGGCAGCTGTGAGGGTAACGTAACAGTCTCCCCAACTGCCTGGCTATTTATTAACGGTGTTGCTTCGATAACCGCTTCTTTTTTCTGTCCTGATTCCATGGGGGGTAATCCCACTGGCATCTTTTCATGTGACGGGATAAATTCCTGATTCTCAGGCTTCATCGCCGATCCACTTTGAAATGCCGATTGCTCCAGTGGTATTTTATTTTCTTTTTTTAGATTTTCCTTAATTTCGTTGAGAAAGTCACTGGTTTGATACCTTTTTTCTTCAACAACTCTTGGTTCATCGGCTTTAGGGGATTCCACATAGCGTTGCTGTCCTCGCTTTTCATTTTCCAGCAGACTGGTGAAGATGCTGTCATATTCGGATTCTTCCTCATCATCTCGGGACAACCAGGTTTTTTTCTCGCTTTTCACTTTTTTTCCTGAATTTTTATCCGTATTTACCGGCTCTCTTTTTTGTTCATTTTTCAGGTCTTTTTTAGTGGCTTTCTTATTTTCTTTCTTAGGAACTCGCTCTTCTTTTGCTGATACTTTCTGTTCTTTGGTATAATCATCATCCTTGCCGACGAGGACCCACCATAACAAATGACAAAGGGTGATAATCAGAAAATCAGCAATAGTTAAGCCAATAAAAAATGTCACCGGCACATCTGGTATCAGGAAAAAGCACATCGTAAAAATAATGCCATTGCCCAGAATTGCAATCGCTCCACCGATGAAGGGAATATTCTTCCGCAGCAAATTTCTGTTTAAATCGTATAAAGCTAAGACGATTGCTTTGATCCCCACAAAAAATCCCATCAGAATAATGTAGGCATTTGCGTTGGCAAGTGTCATCACTACCTGATATCCCAATAAAAAAGCATAACCGGAGATCGCTAATCCAACGATATCAAAAATCAACAAACCCCAGCATTTACCAAAACTTAATTTCATCAAATCACTCCTTGCTGTCATTTTCAGGGGAGATTCTGCTGTTTTCGCGAGAACTTCCTCCATCGATTGATATCTGCCCAAAGGTTGAAGTCAATGCGTCCAAACCTTCTGTGCTCCGATACAAAGCTTCAATTTCTTGAAGCTTCTGATACTCGCGATTTAGTGTTTCTTCTTTTCGATTCACTTCTTCGTGGCGTTTTTTTAAAATAGCAAGGGCTGTCCCCAATGAATCCAGCATATCCTGAACCATTTTTTCCCTTTTTTCGATATTGGCCAGTTGGCTGCTGAGCTCTTCAGCCTTATAATTAGGAATCTCACCTTCGTTTCTTAAAAACCTGGTTTCTTCATCCTTCAGATCTTCAAACACGCGCTCGAAATTTCCCTGATCAGGTCGCAGTGACTTCTCGGTCAGGCTTTTCTCTGGCTGTGATGTGCTGTTTTGAACGGTCCTGAGGATCAACGACTTTAATTCTTCATCCTTTTTTAAAATCAGTTTCTCTAAATTTTCAATGCGTGATTCAACATATTCAAAGTACTCATTTTTTTTATTGAGTTCCTGTTCATTTGTCATATTAACCCCACTCCTATATTCACTATCAATCTTTGATTTCTATTATAACAAAGTTTTCCTAAAATGTATAACAAGATTTACAGCTCAGCTATTTTTTCTATCCATATTATTTTTACAAATATTTACAAATATGATATAATATCCTACCAGAAGTCAAAAATTTGAGTAATTCGGACTCATTTCCAAATTAAAGGCGTGAAAAATCTTTACAAACCGCGTCTCTGCTGTAATTTTGCAAATTTTGTATTTGCCGATAGAATGATTTCCAAATGAGGTAAAAATTTGAATAATCGAAAAAAGAGTGTGATTGAAAATAGACGAAATCCAGTATCGCAAAAATTATCTAATAAAAACTTAAGGCAAGATACTCGACCACTAAAAACGATTAAATCTGAAACTAAATCGAAACAGAATTCTCGAAAAGAAAAAACAAAGCCGATAATCCTTCCCGATCCGCTTCCGAAGAAAAAAAAAAAGTCCACTGGCTTTATGAAAAAATTCCTGCGTACCATCTTGCTGATTATTATTTTTTTGATCGTCACAGCTTTTGCCGTTAATGCTTTTTTCTTAGGTAATGTCACCAGTGATTTAAAAGGAAATTTAAGCAAATATGGAATCAGTGATGAAGCAGCCAGCTTTGCAAAACAGCATAAGATTGTTAATGTTGCTGTTTTCGGCGTCGACGGACGGGATGATGTTGATGGTGACCGGACCGATACCATCATGGTTGCAACCGCTGATTACGAACACAGTAAAGTCAAGGTCGCATCGCTGATGCGCGATACCTATGTTTATATCGACAAAAAATACGGGTATGATAAACTGAACGCCGCCTACGCCTATGGTGGCCCCGATTTAGCCCTTCAGACCATCAATCAGAATTTTGATACAACCATCACCGATTACGTCACCATCGATTTCAGCGCCATGGTCTCGATGGTCAATGCCGTGGGCGGTGTCACCATCGATATTGAAACAGAAGAAGAGCTAGACTGGGTCAATGAATACCTGATGGACGTCAATGAAAAAGTTGAGACCGGTTCCCCATTTTTGGAAGAAACCGGTTCCCAGCTCGTTGATGGATCTCAGGCCCTGGCCTACTGCCGAGTCCGTTATGTGGGTGATGGTGACTTTGATCGAACCCTACGGCAGCGGGTTGTTTTTGAGCAAGTGTTATCAAAAGCCCTTGATCTGGATCTTCAGGCGCAATATAATCTGGTAATGGCCACATTACCTTATGTTGAAACTTCCCTGAGTACCATGGAAATGTTCAAATATGGTACAAACCTGGCTTTGATGCCTTCCAAAGATATCGAACAAAGTCGTTTCCCCACTGATGATCTGATCTCCCTTGATATGCTGGATGGGGTATCTTACGTTGTTCCAAACACCCTGGCCGAAAATATCGAAGCTTTCTATCTGTTCATATACGAAACTGCCTATACCCCTTCGGATGCGGCAATGGAAATCAGCGACGAAATAAAAGACGCGGTAAATGGGACATCAAACGATTCAGATTCTTATATCGAAGAAGCCTCTAACTAAAATGACTTAAAGCCACCCGCAGCATTTTTACAGCGGGTGGCTTTAAATTTTCAGACTAACAATTTCGAAATAATTCAAGTCTAACGATTAATTCAGTTTCCGGATTATGGTTGCCGCACGATATTCGGAACTCCAAAATAATCTGCCAGGGCACGGTTTACCCAATGGTTGGGATCCAGTTGGACGTCCTTTAATCCATACATGCCATTATGGCTGGACAAGGGCACAATTTCCGGCACCTGAATCAGAGCTTCATTTTTATGCTCCTGAATGACCTGAACCCGACTGATATATTGTTTGTTGACCGTGATGGCGTCTACTCCAACATAACCCCAGGACATAATATAAAACAAAACAACCGTAGCGCCGGGAATTAAAACAAACTTCCTGATCCGTTCTGGCGTCAATTTGAGTTGACCCGCCGCATAAACTACTGCAATAATTAAAAATGCCGCCAGCCCAAACATCGCCCGGGGCGGAAATTTCGGCGGTGCCAGCATCACAACCATTGCCGCAGCTGCAGCCACTGTGAAAATTCCAAAATTCGTCCAGGCGCTTCGGTCTTTTTCATTTCGTAATAAGACAAAGGCGATGGCCGCCAAAATCACCAGCGGCATCAGGGCATAGAGGTTATAGGCAAAATATGAGAGCCGGGTGATAATTGGGTTTGATCCGACCATCATGGTTACCTCAGCTACTGCTGATTCATTCTCAACCCGCAGGCTGTTCCCCGGGGCGAAGATCATCGATAGAAACCCACAGATTGAGAAAAATAAGCCAGTATAGGCAAATGCCGGAATCCCAATTTTTCGTTTATAATAAACCACCCCGAACATGAGCATAATCAAGATCATCGCTCCTGCCGTGTTTTCATTGGTAATGCCACTGATGAAAAATAAGGGCGCCATCACCAGGGCAAACCAGATGCTGCATAATCGTTTCGTCTGTTTTTCTTCATAAAACCGAAATGGGAGGATCGCTAATAAAATGATGGTTCCGCACCATAAATAATTGCAGGAGCCGGTTAACCACATGACTGTCTGTCCAAACATCGGGATGAAAAACCAGATTAAGACAGTCGTTAACAACAACAATTCAAAGCGAATTCTTCGGCCAACTGCCAAAAAATAAACAGCCAGGCAGAAGATAACATAGCAAAGGCTATTGGCAAGATTAAAAAAATCTTTACCCAAAAACATAAAGAGCTGAGTCAACGTTTCGGCCACAACCCGGCCGCCCCAGGTTGTATAGTAAGAAATCTGCGAATTGATGATATCACCAAGATTCATGACTGGCATTGATGTGCCGAAGATAAAGGTATAAACAAAATCATCGGCGATCAGGGGGGTTTTGATATTTAAAAACACCATATAAATAAAGGTAATCGCTACTATTGCCCCAAAAATAATCAGATTCGTTTTTCGAGACTCCAATAGATTTTGAATCAAACGATTTTCATAATTTTTAACTAAATGATGATTATCCATCTTTATCTCACACTACCTTCCAACAATTTAACTTTTCTGTTCAACTTATGAACTCCATTTTGTTTCAAAATGATATTATTCTTAAACAAATGCATAAACAAGAATTCCACCCACGATCAATACATTGCCAATAATTTTACGTCGGGTTAACTTTTCTTTTAAAATAAGCATCCCCAGAATGCCAACATAAATATAGCCGGTCGATTCCAAAACCGGGCCCAGAGTCAGCGGCACCCCTCGATAAGCGAAGGTTGTTAGCAGTGATGATCCAAAAAAGAAAAAATATGCTCCAATCACATAGGGATTCAGATACTCTTTTATTCGACTTTCATAATGAATCATGGCACTTTTTTTCAGAATGACCTGTGAAAGGGACGCCACTAAAACCGAAAACAAATACAGTACATAATAAACCCATTCATTATTTATCATCACTCACCACCAAATATATTCCTGAAACAATAATCACTGAACCCAACAACATTCCCCAGCGCAATGCCTCTCCAAAAAACAGATATCCCCATACAATTCCCCATAAAATAGTAATCGCTTTATTGGCAAAAGCTACCGTTAATGGAAATCGCTTTAATATCTGTTGCCAAAGTAGCGCATAGACAAACAATATAAATAGAAACAATCCATAATAAACAATAAATCCCAAAGAAAGGAATTCTTCTTTGCTGGCCATCTTTGAGAAAACCGATCCGACTGAATATAATAGTAGACTTGCATGTAAAAATAAATAGTTCTTTAACTTCATTGTTCCCTCAATCTAATTTGTTTTTCTGTTCTTTTTTTTATATCTCACCTTAATAAATATCTCCGTTATCTTATAGAGCGCGATGACATTAAAAGCAATGATCAACGGATACGCTCCTGCCAGATACCAATATGAAATGGCCACGTAAGCAGAAATATCTGTATAGGCAACTCCGCCCGCCAACACGCACGTGCTGAATAGCAAGGCTGATAAAACCAACCAGCAATCCATTAACTCGTGTTTTTTTCGCAACTTTTTTATAAATATAAAAATAGAAATCAGTCCGTAGGATAAAAGGGCAGCAATAAATGCAATGGACCCAATGATCTGATAAATTCCAGTCACGCCATTCAAAACCGTAATCCTGATTTGGTCAACTAGTGGAATCGGCTCGCCTTTAATACGTGCATGATCATTTGTAATTTCTTCAAAAAGTAAAACCCCGCCCTTCCCATCATCAATGCTGTCAATTATACTGGTTTTAATGGCCTCAAAACTAACCACGTAGTTGATGGTTTTTAAAAAAGAACTTGGCAATTCTTCTCCAAATGCATCCCGCCAAGGGGACATCAGCGTTGAGGGCATGGTTGGTCGACGTTCCAGATCGCCGCTTGCGAAACCAGCTTCCAGTTCCTGTGCCACATCTTTGTAAAAGTCATTCGCTTTAACCGCATTTTCGTAATAACCGGCGTTGGAAACCGCTTCTCTCAAGGCCCATAAGTAAAACCCATCTTCCACCTGTCTTACCTTAGCATCTTTTTCATACCACGACCACCGATCCAGACTAGCATCCAATTCTAATTTAATACTATTAAGCGTCGGTGATACCGCATAGATTTTTGTCATTGTACTTCTGGGAACAGCTGCCCGCTCGACCTCTTCACTCGACTGAACTGAATAAATGAGTTTCATGACATTAGAAAAATTGCTTTTAGACAACTCATTTGTGGTATAGATTCCATAGTGGGAATAATTTATCGAGGAAATAATGACTGTTGACAACACCAGTATTCCCACTGGTATCGCAGTGATGATAGTTTTTTTCACCTTTTCCTTTAACAACAACTCTTTTTGGCAAATGATGGATATCCCGGTAATAACCATTACCCCCAACACCAATGGAATAATCCAGATCCCATCTTCCCGGGTATGCCAGAGGGAAGCTAAACCAAGCCCCCCACAAATTGCCCACACCATTTGAATCCATTTTTTTTCAAAGCGATTCAGGTAAACAGCAAACATACTTCCGCTGACAATTAATGCCTGGGTAGCCGTCAAACTACTGCGATAGACCCGGAGAAAGGTTTCATCTGCAAATGAGATCGGATTAAATAGAAGCGCCAAAAAAATAATAAAGAGCGGTAACTCTGTCGGAAACAGCTTTTTTATCCCAACGACAAAAATCACACAACCGATCGAGTAGATTCCTGGAATTGACAGCGAATAAGGGATCCCTAAAAAGTCATTTGCCACCAAAAAAAGCGGAAAGAATAAACCCTTTATCAGCGTTTTTTCCGAATACTCGCCTAGCCACTCTCCGTTAATTAAAGAACCCGCCATATTGATCATTAAGCGGTCATCATGACCTGCACCTGCATGAGCAAATAGTGGCATGCCAATGACCAATAATTGCTTAATCAGAATAAGGCTGATCATAAAAATCACTAACCTATTTTTATAAATAAATGTCGACAACGGATTTTTTTCTGCTCCAGATATTATTGACACCATCTTATCACCCTTTCTATCGTTTTGTTTTTTAAGCAAAACAACAGACAACCTAAATTTTTCTCTAGCTTGCCTGAAATGTCGCTATTTTTTTATTTCAATTTCCAGAATTCCCAAAAAGAAACTGGCAAAAATCAATTCGATTCCGATGGCGATCAATGTTGTGGCCGGAATCGTTATTTTCATAATTGATTCTGGCTGAAGTTGTCCAAACGAGTTGTTTCCCCAGATAACAAAAGCCAAAATAGTGGCAGCAATACCCAACACGGTTAACACGACCCCAATCACAACACCTTTTTCGACGGTAAATTTCTCAAAAATTCCAATCGTTTTGGGACTATTTGGAATAAACCCCGAACTTAATGCGTAGGCTTTGGTAAACATTGAAAACAAGCTGATATTGACACCCACCAATAAGCTTGCCGATCCATACATCATCGTGTTGATACCGAAGTTGACATTTCCGATTTTTGTTGGTCCTATGCCAATCGCCACCATCATAACCAGCCCGATGACTGAAAGAATCAGACCGGGATACAAGAATGTCCAATCAGGGCTGTACATCATTAAGAACTTAAGGTGTCGCCAACCATCCCGCCAGCTTCTTAAGTGTGGGGGCCGTGACCGGCCATCTGGCGATAAGGTTGTCGGAACTTCAATCATTCTCAGCTTATGCAAGGTTGCTTGAACAACCATTTCACTGGCATACTCCATTCCTGTCGTCTGCAATTGAAGACTCTGAATTGAAGCTCGGTTATAACCCCGGAGCCCGCAATGAAAATCTTTGATGTCACTGGGATAGAAAATCCGCCCAATAAACGACAAGACCGGGTTTCCCAGGTATTTATGCAGCGGCGGCATCGCCCCTTTTTCTATTCCACCTTTAAACCGGTTTCCCATCACTAATTCATATCCTTCTCTGAGTTTTTCCAGGAAAGGCATCAGGTTCAAAAAATTATAACTATCATCCGCATCTCCCATGATGACATATCTGCCTCTGGCATTTTCACTGCCACCCCTCAGAGCGCTGCCATATCCCTTTTGTGCAATATTGGCAACTCGGGCCCCATTTCTTATTGCTATCTCCTGAGATCCATCCGTACTGCCATTATCGGCAATCAGTACCTCTCCATCCACATTGTTGTCGGTTAAGAATGACATTGCCTTCTTAATACAGATTTCCAATGTTTCCGCTTCATTCAGACAAGGCATTAATATCGTTAACTCGATTTCTCTTTCTTCCAATCGCTTTTCCTCTTTATATCTAATATTTTTATTATCCCCGCATGATAAAATCCCAATCGTATGAGATCTTTGCATTACACAATTATCAGGATTCTTTGCTCCAGATCTCGTTCAGCAGGTTCAGATGTCTTTCAAAGTTGTGACGGTGCTGTTTCTTCAATACTTGCAAGATGACCCCGCTGAAAAAACTGATGATGGCAATAATCCATAAAGCGGTGATCACAATCAGGGTTGGATATTTGGCTACCATACCCGTTTCAAAATAATTCATTAAAATAGGCGTGAAAAAGATCCCGCTGATAATCAGCAAAACTAATGAAATCATTGAAAAAAACAAATACGGTTTTGTATCCCTGAACAGGGTTCCGATGGTCATTAGAACCTTGTAGCCATCTGAGTAAGTGTTGAGTTTCGACTCACTGCCTTCCGGTCGATCACGATAATCGATGGGCACCTCAACAATTTTAAAATTATTATCCAGCGCGAAAATTGTCATCTCGGTTTCTATTTCGAAGCCCTTTGATGTTACCGGAAATGACTTGATAAATTCTCTGGTGAACCCTCGGGCGCCAGTCATGATATCTTTCACTTCTGCTTTAAACAACACATTGATCAATTTTCGAACCAGCACATTCCCGATATTATGAAAAGGGCGTTTATTTTCTGTAAAATAGGTCGATGACAACCGATCGCCAATGGCCATATCTGCCCGCTTTTCATATATTTGTTTTTCCAACTCCAGAGCAAACTCGGCGGGGTAAGTATCGTCTCCATCTGTCATGATATAACAGTCCGCATCAATATCGCGAAACATCGATCTGACCACGTTCCCCTTTCCCTGCCGATATTCGTACCGTACAATCGCTCCGGCGTTTCGGGCAATTTCATCGGTGCCATCATTGGAATTGTTGTCATAAACATAAATATCAGCATCGGGCATCACGGCCTGATGATCTCTAATTACTTTTTCGATGGTTTTTGATTCGTTATAACAGGGAATTAATATAGCTGTCTTTTTTGCTTTTTCCATCACTACTCCTTTAATTATAATTTATTGCATATAGTTTAAATCCATTTTCATCGGCCAGTTCATCAAAACTTATTTTCTCATTTGAAAGCATCGTTAAATCTCGTTTCGAGAAAACATAAGATACTTCCAGTTTTTCTAAATCCGCAATATTTAAATTGACTTCGAAAAGATCTGGCGACTTTAACACAAAATTTGTTTCATTATTCATATTGGTCAGATTCATACTGATATGAGCATAACGGTTATAAATCTCTTCTTCCGATCCGTCAGGATCCAATAAATGCCATCTTTCCAGGGTGGGATAAACATTAGTCGAGTTAATTGTCGGTGCTCCAGCCATCAGCGGTAAGTTAATAACCGGAAACCCGATCTCTGCTCCTGAATCGACAATCCACAATCCATTTTCCACCGAATTAATCTGTTGAATTTTTTTAATTAAATCCTGCTGATAAATCGCATCCAATCCACTGACAACCGGATTGACAAATAATCCTGCCACAAAAATAATTACGAGTGAAATCATTAACAGTACCTTTCGGGCCCACTCCTTGTTTCCCCTTAAGATGACATAAAAAGATCCAAACAAAAAAAACAAAATAAGAATACTCATCTTCAAATCAAGATAGCCTTCATATATTTTCAGCGATAATAGTGTGATCACCACACTCATGAGCAAGGCCGTGCCTGCTTTTATCCATTTCGAAAACTCACCTTCAAATAAAGCAAGGGATCGGATCAGTAATAAGATATTTAAGAATCCAACGGCCAGAAAAGCCCGGACCGGTTTTGAGTAACTAAGTAGTGTGGCTTTTGCCAGCCATTCCGGCCACGGAAACAAACACCATAATATCAGCGCTGCATTTGCTAAAAGCATCAAGATTAACAGTTTATCTGCTTTCTTTTGTTTGAACAGTACCCAGCCAGTCAGAATTATTCCCATCGGGAAAAAATCAAAATAAACTGCCAATTCACAAAGATTTGCATAAGTCAATTCCCGGGAGAAAGCAAAAAATAGATTCCCCGGATACAAAAACAATCGCGAGACCTGGTTCCCCCCTGTCTCAGCACTGCCTCCCGGATAAACGGTATTCATCACCGAACTGATCGTTCCACCAGATTTAGATAAAATATAAATCATACCAAGGCTTAATAGCAAAATTAAGCCAATTCCAATACCAACATCTTTTTTATTCCACATAAAGTGTTCTCGGTTTTCCAGAAAAACACCAATGAACAGGGCCAAAAAGACATATACCAGTGGAACTTGCCAGGCTGGATAAAAGGTTAAAATGTATCCACCTGCACAAATTAATACCACCAGGGCATAAAGAGATCGCTTATAATAATTCTGATTATTCATATAGAATGTTATCATAACCAAAGCCAATTGACCAAAAACCAGCATTTCAACTAGCCCATTGATGGCAAACCACCACTGAACAACTGGAGACCAGGTGATCAGCAAGGCATAAATCAATGAGAGCATTTTGCTCTTTTTGGTGAAGATCATTCCAAACTCAAAGGAGACCAGAAACAAGGCAATGACTCGACTGATCCAAAAAAATGACAGTCCTTTTGCCGGGGATAGCAACAGATAACCCCAATGAAAGGGCCGGAAAAATATGGCAATATCTCTCACCGGTTGGCCATAAATAATAAAGGTATCCGTTAATGTCCCCCGGATAGTTTCGCTGAAATAGGGAAATAATCCGGAATTGTTATAATACTGAGACAACATCATCGGCGTATTGACCGCCCACTCATCGCTGCGAATACCTCTCGATATGCCCACTAATGGTTCATAAACACTGGTCAGGTTACTTAAATAATTCTGCCAATACAAAATAGATGAACCATGAATTTCGAAAAAGACAAGCACAATCAGCAATACTCCTGAAATCCAGAAACGATTTTGATAGGCTAAATCAGACAATTTTTCCATTCCATAGTTATTCACCATAATACTTAAGCCAACACCCAAGCCTATTAAAAAGAACAGTCTGAGATAATGAACCGCATGAATGATTTGGGTGATCCCAGCCCAAGATTGAAAAAATCCAATGGCTATCTTATTTTCAATCATTAAGAAATATAATTCACTAAAACCGGCTAATATCAGTGCCAGAATTATTAATATAAAGATATTTATTTTCCTATTTGTCAATATTCCCTTCAATATTAATACCCACTCTCAAACACTGCTTTAAATGTCATAAAAAAGACTTTAACATCAAACCACAGGGTCCATTTTTCGATGTATTCAATATCACACTCGATCCGTTTATGAATCGAGGTATCGCCCCGCCATCCCTGTACCTGAGCCCAACCGGTGATCCCCGGCCTGACATGATGTTTAATCATATATTTGGGAATCTCGTGTTGAAACTGGGTAACATAATGAGGCCGTTCGGGCCTTGGTCCGACGATACTCATATCTCCTTTTAAAACATTGAAAAACTGCGGCAATTCATCAATACTGGTTTTTCTGATGAACGCCCCAAATTTCGTTTTTCTTGGATCGTTCTCAGTGGTCCATCCGAGTTCACCAGGAATGGCGGTATCACAACGCATCGATCTGAATTTGTAAATCCAGAATTCTTTTCGTCCCATTCCGACCCGGATTTGCTTGTAAATAATCGGTCCAGGTGATGTCAGCTTAACCAGAATTGCCGTTACCAGCATGATTGGCGAAACCAGTATCATAATCAGAATCGAAAGAATAATATCAATCACTCGTTTGATCCATTTATTTAATGGCTGATCCAGCGGAATATAGCGGGTATTGATCAGAGGAATCCCATCCAGTTCGTCAAAATATGCCGTTGTTCCCTGAATCAAGTGGAAATAATCCGGAATAATCTGAGTTTTAATCCCCTGGTATTCGCAAATATCGATGACTTCATCGATTCGCTTATAGCTGGTATTAGGCAATGCAATAATTACCTCGTCGACCTGATATTCTTCGAGGATCTCATTCATTTCCCGGGTTTTTCCCAGAATAGGGATCCCATCCTTATCGCTTTTGTGATAATAATCATCCACATACCCGGTAACCTTATAGCCCAACTGCCGATCTCCAGCAACTTTTGCGGCAAAGGTCTGACCGATACTGCCAGCTCCCACAATAATAATATACTTGATATTGAAGCCCCGCTCCCGGGCCATTCTCAGAATCTTTCGAATCGAGCCCCGCTCAAGAATCATCATCACAGTGGAGGTAACAAAGAAAACTCCCAACATAATTCGGGAAAAATGGATACTCTTCATGGTGAATAAAGCCGACATTAAAATCGTTATGCCAACAATATTGGCAAAAATAATTTCCCGGCATTCTTTAAAAAACCGTTGTTTACGATATGGTTGATAGAGACCAAAAAAAACAAAGAGACCGAGATATAGCGGAATAATGATAATTAACAGTTCCATATACGCCGTTAAGTTCATGGTTCGCACGCCATCATCAAAAAATGGTGAGACAAACCGGATATACCAGGCAAATAAAAGCGAAGCAGTCACAACACACATATCAAACAATACCAATATAAAGTTAAAAAAACGCTGATTGCTTTTTATCATTCTCAGTCTCCCTTTCCCGATTCTTATTTTCTGCGATTATTTTTCGCTAATGCCACTTTTTTCATCATCGTTGTACCTGTAATTACGCACCACCGGGTGAAACCATTATACTTATCCTGATAGTGCTTATTGTAAAAAATTGCCATGGAATCATAAAATGCGGCAATAACCTTGGGATTCCGTTTTCCGATGCCGCTGGCTTTTTTATGATGAAAGATCCGAATTTCCGGGTAGTACATAATCTGATACCCGGCCTGCTTGATTCGATAACACCAATCAACATCTTCTCCATACATAAAAAAATCCTCATCCAGCATGCCAACTACATCGATGACAACCCGCGGAACCAGCATAAAGGCGCCCATAATACATTCAATGGAGCATGTTTTATTTTCATCCACATAGGTTAGATTATAGGCACCAAAACGGGTACTTTCAGGAAATGCGGTATCCAGATTAAGACTGTGATAAAGCCCATTCAATGGTGTCGGAAAGCTTCGTTTGCATGCCGGATCCAACTTTCCTGAAGGCAGCAACACTTTGCACCCCAATGCCCCAATATGTTTATGATCTTTGATAAATGCTACCGCACCTTTTAACGTATTCAGATCAACAATGGTATCGGAATTGAGCAAGAGGATATAATCGCCCTGAGATGCTTCGATGCCGATATTATTGGCCTTTGAAAAACCGAGGTTTTCTCTGTTTTTTATAATTGTTATGACCGGAAACAGTTTCTCAATGGCTTCAATACTTCCGTCTTCAGAAGCATTGTCCACCAGGATGATTTCATAGCTCAATCCTTTGGTATTACTTTTGATGATTGAATCAATACAATTTGATGTCAATTCTTGTGTTTTATAATTAACAATAATAATCGATAAATCCATTTTTAGCCTTTCTTAAGCCTTTTTGTCTTTCAAAAGACATTATATTTTACCATAACCCCATTAAATTTGGAAGGGCCGAAATGGAAAGTGTTTTACTTCCCTATTTTATTTTCAATAAATCGAAATACGTTCAATATCAATTGCGCTTCAATAAAAAAATAATGTCCCAAATTTTTCAATTGAAAAGGTACCTTCGCTATTTTTTTATAGTTTTTCAGTCCTTCCTTAATTCCCGCAGCATAGTCTCGGCCAAAACCTCTTCTTATAAATAGCCCATATTTAATTAAAAAGCCCATCAACAAAAAAGGGCTGTTTACAAGCAACTGGATCAGGGGCATGTTTTTATAGGCCACATAAATATTGTTACGCGCCGAAATCTGTACTTTGAACGGGCTGTATTTTTGTCCTTCTGCAGTTGTTGCGCTGCCAATATGGTAACAGACGGCTTTGGGTTCGTAGCGATTTTTATAGCCGTTTATTAAACCTCGGTATGAAATATCAACATCCTCCATATAGGCAAAAAAGGCCTCATCAAACAAGCCAATCTCATTTAAAACGGAGCGGCGATAAATACCGGCCCCGGCACAGGTGCTGAAAATTGCCGTTGGCTTATTATGGGAATTTACTGATTGCCCATCACCCCGTTTATAACCCCAGCCAAGAATATTATAAAAATCACCGGTATCATCCAGCTTATCTCGTTCGTAGTAACGGATCATTTTTGAGCTCACTGAAAAAAACCGGGGACTGTCATCAATATGCAGATATAAATATTTCACAAAATCCGGATCAGCTACCACATCATTATTTAAAAGCAGGCAGTATTTTCCTCTGCTCGCCAAAATCCCCTGATTGACAGACTTGTCGAATCCCGAATTAGTAGGATTTTCCAACAATATTACATTTTTATAGGTTCTTATGATATTGGCACTGGTATCTGTAGAACAATCATCCACGACGATAATTTCCATATGTCCGAACTCACTAAAACTTTGAATCATCATACTATCCAGACAATTAGCGATAAAATTCTCCCCATTGTAGTTCGGTATAATAACTGAAACATCACACTTCATAAAATCTTCCTTTATTTCTATAAATAGTCCATTTCATTATAACACAGGATCTTCCTTTACTAAACAAAAAGAGACCAGGTACCTGCTCCCAGTCTCTTTTACGATCACTCCCTTAATTTGAGTTACTGTAAGGGTTGTGAAAATCAATCCATATCTCCGGATTGACACAGGCATAATCCGCATTGACAATGGCTCCAAAATGAAGGTGGGGACCATAGGCATTATCAATATATTTGCCCTGGGCGTTATATCCAGATCCGCCGACTGATCCAATCTTTTGGCCCTTGCTTACTGATTGTCCCACAGCCACGTTAATCTCCTGCAGATGACCATAAAAGAACGAAACACTTTCACCATATCGATCAGTGGTTCGAATTCTGACATAGCGTCCATAGCCCATAAAATAGCCGGCCTTTTCTACGACACCATTACCAACTGCATAACAAGAAGCATAGTAGGGGGCCGGAATATCAATTCCTTCGTGGATGTCTCCCCATCGTGGTCCAAACCAGTCAGTGGGATCACTGGCATTTGGTTTGTAATTTTTATCCATCGGGTAATTGAAAAACCCATAAATAGTCGCAGTATTCTGCAAAATCTTTCTGCTGGAGTCCTTTACAAAAACCATTTTTCCGTTTTTATCGATCAAGTAAGCGTGAGAAACGAACTCATCGACAATAATATTATAGTTTCTCAGATTAATGGTGGCTTCCCAGGTATGATTTCCAATATAAGTTGCCTGTTCCCATCGCACGTCATCCTGTCCATTTGAACTGCTCCAGGTCGGAAACATGATGCCCGTCACCCCGTTTTCACTCCCCACATTTTTTATTCGAACTTTGAAAATATTGTTGAGCACAGCCTTATCATATTCAATGGTTGGGTTAATATTTGCCATCGAAAATTCGGTACTGGCGAAAGCAATGTTCCCTCCTCCCGTCCCCCGGAGATAGGCATGAATAACAAAGACTCCCGTTTCAAACCCATGGTTTTCAATATCAATATAAGCGTAAAATTCGCCATCGGGACCTAGTTCCCCCTCATACCATTTTAATTCATCTTGCCCATTTCGATTTGACCATACTGCAAAAACCACACCCTTAACACCAGTCTTACCAGCACAATTTTGAGTACTGATTGAAAATTTTGATATATCGCGGTCCAGCTGAACTTTCATTTCCAGGGGTTCCTGCAAGAATGGATTGTTGATGACCTGTTCAATAGCTCCACTGTACTTTTGCTGCCCATCTTTATTTGTCACATAAACATGGGTAATAAATGTATCATAACTCCGTTTGTAGTCATTGATTGAAATAGTAGCTTCCCAAGTGTCATTTCCCAAATAGATTCCCGATTCCCAGCGCAAGTCATCATGTCCATCCACCTGACTCCAGGTTGGAAAACTCACCCCTGTAACACCTTGAGGATTGCTCACCCCCATTATCCGAACCTTATACACATTGTTTGCTACTTCTCCAACTGTGATTGATGGGTTGGGTGTTCCTAAACTGAATGTACTGGTAAAGGTATTCACCGTCTCCCCCTTTAATCCATAAATGTAGCTGTGGACATGATAATCACCGGTTTCAAAGCCATGGTCTTTAATATCCACTGTGAAGCTGTATTCACCGTTGCTATCGAGTGTGGCTTGATACCAATGGATATCGTCCTGACCATTCCGCTCAGACCAGGTTGGAAACATAACTTTACCGATCCCTGTTTTTCCTGCGTATCCGACTGTGCTGATAGTAAACCGTGTTTTATTTTCCAGATCTTGTATAATGTTTACTTTTAGATTATTAACATCCAGAGTAGTTTCCGATATATCTGTTAAATCCTCGGCTGTCTTTTCTTCATCAGTGGTTAATTTTTCCTCTTCTTCAGTCTTTGAGTCCGAAATATTATTGTCTGTAGTGTCTTCTGTCACTTCTGAATTTTCTTGTAATTGCACCTGTTCGGGGTCCGACACTATTGCTGTTTCTTCTAATATCAAATTCCCCTGATCAGCGGATTCCGTAGATTCTTGCGCCATAATTGGGCCCGATAAAAAAAACAAAATGAATACCCAACAAATGATCAATGGTTTCTTCCAGCTTTTCTTGTCTGTGCTTTTTATCATTTTTTCTCCCTTTTAATAGTCTTTCACTTATCACTACCCTATCATTGAACCGTTCCAGGCGTCAAGTGGCGATTATAAAAAAACAGAGCTGAATCTCTTCAGCTCTGCCTCTTTAGTGACTAAAACTTTTTCATAATCGTCTTAACCTTACCTGCATAGGTTGTGTCGGCTGCCCAAGTTCCAGCCAGTTCTTCAACCGATACCGCTCTTAACCGTAACGAGTCATTCCATCTTGGATCAACTCTGGTTTGATTTAGTGCCGCACTGCTGGCGTAACACTTTAAATGCTGCACATGTCCTCTGATTCCGATTTGAAGACCAACATTGTTATATCCATAAACAGCTGCAAAATCATAACCAGGCACGCCTCCAGTGGCTCCCAAACCGGCAAAATTAAATTGTGCCGGCTTAACGTCACCACCAAACTGAAGGTTTCCTGTTTCCAGCATTGCCTGCGCAAAGGCTACCTCGGCGCGAACGCCTTCAGCATTACACTCACTGATATAAAGATTGACAAAGGTCTCCAGATTTACTCCCAAATCGTTGTAAATCTGAGGATAGACACTTCCTGTACCCTTATAGTAAGCCACCAATTGGGCTGCCGATACGGTTGTTGCTCCCATAATCGGGGTTTCCACATAGCGAACACTGGCTGAGGTATTTCCCAGGAATACTGACCGCCCGTCGGCTTCGACGCCATAGGCATGAATTGAATAGGTGCCACTGTTGCCATTATGGTTTTTGGCATCAATTGTAGCTTGGTAGCTGCCATCATTTTGTTTTGTGGCGTTATACCATTTAATGTCATCCTGACCATTTTCATCGCTCCAGGTTGGAATCAGAATGTTTTTGATTCCATTTGGTGCGGTAATCCCAGTTACTGTTGCTGTAATGATATTTTCAGTCACGGTCGCTTTCACTGTTGTTGCTGACATTGGTGTTGTCGCCACACTCACTGAAGAATTCCCCAAGAATGTCATTTTTCCGTTGGTATCTGTTCCATAAACATGGATACTGTAGCTCCCACCTGAATAATTATGGTCTTTAATATCGATGGTCACACTATAACTGCCATCACTTTGTTTGGTCGCTGTATACCACTTCAGATCATCCTGACCATTATTGTCACTCCAGATCGGTACAGTCATCGCAGCAATGCCACTTGGCGCATTGATTCCTTTTACGGTTGTTGTAATCTTGTTGCCCGAAACACTTGCCGTCACACTGGTAGGGGTCATTGGTTCAACCACAACTTTTACGGTCGCACTGCCGACAAATGTCATTTTATTATTACTGTCTTTACCATAGGCGTGGATATTATAGGTTCCGCCATCATAGTTATGATCCTTGATGTCAATCGTCACGCTGTAACTTCCATCTGCCTGCTTCGTCGCTGTATACCATTTTATATCATCCTGACCGCCAGTTTCACTCCAGATTGGTATTGTCATTTCAGTAATACCGTTTGGTGCGGTAATACCTTTGACCGTTGCCGTGACTTTGCTTCCCGAGACACTTCCACTGACACTGGTGGCCGACATTGAATCAACTTTAACCGTTGCCGTAGTACTGCCCAGAAAAGTCATCTTGTTGTTGTTATCTGTTCCATAAGCATGAATGTTATAGCTGCCACCATCATAATTATGATCCTTGATATCAATGGTTACCTTGTAACTACCATCGGTTTGTTTGGTTGCGGTGTACCACTTCAAATCATCCTGACCGCCTGTTTCACTCCAGATTGGTATCGACATTGAGGTAATACCATTCGGTGCTATTATCCCTTTTACCGTTGCCGTAATGGTACTGCCGGTTACACTTCCTGTTACACTGGTTGCCGTCATTTTTTCCTGTACTGATGAGGTTACATTCGCAGTCGCATTTCCTAATAAGGTATACTTGCCATAAGAATCCACTCCATAACAATGCAGTTGATAGTTTCCACTGGTATAACCATGATCTTTAACGTCTAGGGTGACACTGTAATTGCCATCACTTTGTTTAGTCGCTGTATACCATTTTAAATCATCCTGACCGCCCTCATCACTCCAGGTTGGTACATAAATAACCTGTAATCCGTTGGGTGCTGAAACGCCTTTAACCGTGGCTGTGATCTTATCGCCACTGACCGTGGCAGTAAAACCGGTGGCCGTCATTGGTGATGTTGAGGCTCCAAAAAGCTCGCTGACACTTGCTAAAACCTGATCCGCCATTTTTTGTTGATTCGATCCATTTGCCATCTTTACCGCTTCAGCTGAATTTGAAACAAAACCTGCTTCAATTAACACCGAAGGCATGCTCGTTTTCCGGGTTATCGCATCATCTCGTTCAACTACCTTATTCCGGCTGGGTACATAACCCAGACTTTTAAAGTTTTCATTAAACAGGTTCGCCAGCTCTTTGGATTTCAAGGCAATCGTTGGTGGCGTTGCATCCAAATCAGCAGTCGACCCATCAGACCAAAGCCCGGTTTTTTGATAGATCCCATTATTATCAACCGTTGGATGATAACTGCTCCAATAGAGTTCATAGCCGCTGGCTGTCGCCCCGCCTGAGTTGTGATGGACGCTGATTAGTAAATCCGCACCAATTTCATTTGCCTTATTGCAAATAGTTGTCGAAAATACGGAATAAACCGGACTGGTTGCCAGCATTGTTGGCAGCCCGGGATTACCCGGAACAGGATGACTCAACATGGCATTATAACCACTCGCTCTAAGCGTTGAAACAATCTTTATTGCCAGTGCATTATTAAGATCCACCTCTTGAATCCCATTGCTGCTATTCACCGCCCCAGGATCAGTACCATCTAAATGCCCCGGATTTACCACGATAGTGGTGCTCGCTGCTTCCACTGGTAAGCTGTAATATGAAAAGAAAGTAAACAGCGCAAGGATGACAATCACCCCCAAAGCGATCTGCTTTCTTCTATTCTTAATATGTTCCATTATTTTCCTCCTTTCTTTAGAATTTTTCCCGATGTCATTACACTTATAGTTGTAGCGATAATATCACAAATATTTTACATCGTCAATTTTTTCGTTACATCTTATGGGTGCTTAAGTTAAATATCATTCTCTTCATCTTCTTTTGTTTTTCCCCTTACATATCCCACTATATCTACACAAATTGCGTAATTTCCATCAACTCGTGTTAAGTTCCGATTGTAGTAGGGGTCATTTTTAATGTATTTCAGCCAATGATCCTTCATATATTTAATTTCGCTGTTAAAGCGTTTATATTTTGAATAAGTATCCTCTGCCCCCCGGGATTTTGATTCGTAGTGGTAGAGTTCCACATTATGAAGCCAGACATTGAATTTTCCCGATTCGTAGAGTTTAAGACAGAAATCGACATCATTAAAGGCCACCGTCAGTTTTTCTTCAAAACCATTAACCCGATCAAAATCTTCCCGTTTCACCATCATACAAGCAGCTGTCACCGAGGTATAGTTATTTGTTGTGACCAATTTGCCAAAATAACCGTAATCGCCCCGGGGATATCCCACGTGTCCATGTCCGGCAACGCCGCCCATCCCCAGTAAAACACCGGCATGTTGGATGGTATTGTCAGGATAATAAAGTTTGGCCCCGACTGCACCAACATGTTCCTGCTGTGCATAACTGACCATCCGTTTCATCCAGCCTTTGGTGATAACCGTAATATCATTATTCAGGAACAGCAGATACTCGCCTTTTGATTCCTTAACCGCCAGATTATTTATTTTTGAAAAGTTAAAGGGGATATCAATTCGTACCACCTTAAACTGATCCGGGTATTTTTTTGTGTAGTATTCAAAAAGTTTGAAGGTCTCTTCTTTTTCACTGCCGTTATCAGCAACGATGATTTCGAAGTTTTCATAAATCGTTTTCTCGTAAATCGAATCAATACAGGCTTTCAAATCTGCGGCATTATCGCGGGTTGGGATAATCACCGATACTAAACCGTTGTTGAAAACGTCATATTCAATATTATAAACTCCCGGAAAGGCGCCATGGCTAACCGTGCCTTTAATCCCCCGTCTGTCCAGGGCATCTTCTAATGACTTAAGGCCAGCTTCGAAAGCATAACCTTTTGAATCCGGATTGGCCGCAGTGGAATTACTGATCATTCGCCAGTGATACAAGATCTTCTGAATATGAAAAATATTTTTTGTTTTTTCAGTGAATCGAAGTACCAGATCATAATCCTGGGCACCTTCATAGCCTTTTCTGAAGCCACCGATTTCGTCCATAATGGTTTTGCGGTAAACACCAAAATGACAGACATAATTGGTCGCCAGCAAAATGTCCGGAGCCCAGTCCGTTTTAAAAAATGGCTGGCTGCGTTTATTGTCTTCGCTTAATTTATCTTCATCACTATAAATCAAATCCGCTTGCGGGTGTTCGTTTAATAATTTAACCACTTCATACAGGGCAAAATCTGCCAGGGTATCATCATTATCCAAAAGTCCCACAAACTCACCAGTGGAAATAGCCAGGGCCGAGTTTGACGCCTCAGAAATATGACCGTTTTCTTCCCGATAAACCACCTTGATTCGGGAATCCAGCATTCTATATTCTTCCAGCAAGGGTTTAATATGGGCATCACTGGAATTATCATCGGCGATGCACAATTCCCAGTTTTGGTAATATTGATTGCGAACCGAATCGATACAGGCTCTGAGCCACTGTTCTTCTACATTATATACCGGCATGACAATAGATACCTTAGGATTATAAGAAAAACCTTTAATTTCTTCCATCACTGCTTTGATATCAAAATCTTCATGAACATCAATCCAGAAATCATAATTTTCCTGGTTTTTATACTTCAATTCAAACTTTATTTTTCTGATGGTGTTTTTCAATCCGTTTCGACCGAGATATCCCACGGTTCGGGTTGTGATCCCTGCCAGTCGCTTGGCATTAAAGAGATTCGGTTTTTTTAAATAGTCATAGTTTTTTTTCAGGTTTATCGACACAACTCGGATATTATTTTCATCTTTCAATTTAAGCTTCAGCTTTTCTCCGTATGTTTTTTCATCAAACTCGATAATAAAACCAACCTTGGCATCATCCGGTAAAGAGTACTTATTATTGACGTCAATTCTAAAATCCCGTTTGAATTGAACCCCAGCCGCTTCTTTTCCCAATAAATACAATTCGACCGGTTCTTTGGTTTTTGTATTAAAGGCCCACCCCTGGACCGTGGCACATTGACTCGCTTCATCCTTGACAATTTTGTCGATGAAATATTTTATTTCTTCCTGTTCAATAACTGATTTTTTTTTCATCCCAATAACCTTTCTCTACATCCTAAATTATTTCCCATTGATGTTCCATATGAACCAGACCTTCAGTGAAATAATCCGCCACAACCGAAATCACAAAGGCCGCTGTTTCGTAGTCCAGATTGACAATGCTTTTATTTGCAAAAAGTCCGACATCCACCTCGTATTTTCCACCCAGCAAAGGTAACCTGGGGACCACATAACGGACATGATGAATTCCTTTTGTTTTGGGAATCTTCACGCCATCCAAATGCGTGTTTGGTCCAAAGATATACTGGCGGTCAATGGTATAAAAGGCCACCCCCACCAACGGTTCACTGGAAAGATCATCGTACAGCTCATACTCAATATCGACGCTGAAATCATCAAAGGTGTTCAGTGTTTCCGTATTACAACTCATTGCGACGATTTTCCCCAGATGGGCGTCAATTTCCATTTTGGGGGCCTCAGGATTTCCTTCCTCAAGGGCTTTCTGTTCCATCGATTCTTTAAGCATTTCACTTTCATACATATCAATCACGTGGGTAACCTCATCAAACATCCGCATTTCGCCATGGTCGATCCAGACCCCTTTGGTGCAAAAGCGTTTGATTTGTTCCAGCGTGTGGGATACAAAGAGTACGGTTTTCCCCGAAGCTTTGAATTCTTCCATTTTATTGATACATTTTATCTGGAATTTCGCATCACCTACAGCCAGAACCTCATCGACAATTAATATTTCCGGGTCCACATTAATGGCGGTAGCAAAGGCCAGCCGGGCAAACATCCCGCTGGAGTAGGTTTTAACCGGCTGATAAATATATTCGCCAATCTGGGCAAAATTGACGATATCATCCAACCGTTCATCCATTTCTTCCTTGCTATAGCCCATGATCAATCCATTGGCATAAATATTTTCGATTCCGGTGTATTCCGGGTTAAAGCCGGTTCCCAGTTCCAGCAGCGCCGATACCTTCCCGTCGACATAAACATTGCCTTTGGTTTGAGTCAGTACGCTGGATATGATCTTAAGCAGGGTTGACTTCCCTGATCCGTTTTTACCCACAATCCCGATGGATTCACCTTTTTTTATTTCCAAATTAATGTTATTAAGAGCATAAAACTTTTGATGGTATTCTCTTTTTCGGATCAGGCTCATCGATTCTTTTAAGCGATCCATGGGCCGTTGATAAAGCTGATAGATTTTTGTAACATCTTCTATTTTTATTGCCACATCCGACATAATTTCCTCCACTGATCTGTGATCAACCTTTTTTATAAAACATCAGCAAAATGCGGTCTTAATTTTCGATAGACTGCGATTCCGATTAGTAGCAGTACAAACGAAAATCCCCAGAAGTATGCTGTCATAACCGGGTGTTCCCAGAACCAGCCGGTTCCGAAAAAGCTTTCCCGATATCCCTGGACGATATAATATAAGGGGTTTAATTTCATAATCCATAATAGGTTTTCAGGATATGTTTCGACGGGTACTACAATTGGCGTCCCCCAAAACAAGACCTGCATCCCGACATTAATGAATTGTAGGATATCTGTAAAAAATGGTTGTAGTGAAGCAGTTATCCATGTTACACCTGTTAAAAAAACAATTAAGCATATTAAATAATACCCAATTTGTAAAAAGTGAGGCGTCAATGAATGACCGTAAATAAATAACATCACTAAAGCAAAACCAATGAAAAAAACATGGGTGTATAATGATGATATTATTTTAACTGTTGGTAGAATTTTAATATTAAAGGTTACCTTTTTAACTAGGTAACTGTATTCACGAAAACAATTGGTTCCATTTACAAGGGACTCTGAAAAGAAAAACCAGACAATGATACCGGTGATGAGATATAGAATAAAAGGAATACCCCCTGTAGGGGGTGATTTTAATCCCACACCAAACACGAACCAGTACACCGCAATGGTGACCGTTGGCTGAATAAACGCCCACATAATACCCAAAAACGACCCGGCGTACCGGGACTTAAAATCATTGATCGAAAATTTCTGGATCAGTTTTCGATTTGTGTACAAATCTCTGATATAATCCATTAAATCTTTAAACAAGTACAAACTGACACCTCATTCTTATTTCTTAAATGAAAAAGCACAAAAACTGTGCTTTCTCTTTAACATCTATTCTACTTTTTTTCGTACATATTTTGATAGTACTGCTGATAATCACCGGATTTGACCTGCTCCAGCCATTCCTGATTGTTGAGATACCATTCAATTGTTTCCGCAATCCCCTGTTCGAAGGTGTAGGCTGGTTCCCATCCCAGCTCGGTGGTGATTTTGGTATTATCGATGGCATAACGACGGTCATGTCCCAGTCGATCTTCAACATAGGTAATCAGATCTTTGCTGATCTTTGAGCCATCATTATCAATCTTATATTTGCCGGAGCGCAGCATTTCGCCGACGTCCTCAATAATTAAATTGACAATCTCAAGATTGGCTTTTTCGTTATTGCCGCCAATATTATAGACTTCGCCGGCCACCCCTTTTTCAAGGATGGTATCAATGCCGCTGCAATGATCTTTGACATGCAGCCAGTCTCTGATCTGCATTCCATCACCATAAACCGGCAGGCTCTTTAATGCCACCACATTGGAGATCATCAGCGGAATCAGTTTTTCCGGGAAATGATAGGGTCCGTAATTATTGGAGCAGCGGCTGATCGTAACCGGCAGTTTAAAGGTTTGTCCATAGGATCGAACCACCAGGTCGGCACTGGCCTTGGATGCAGAGTAAGGGCTGTTAGGAGCGATCGGCGTCGCTTCGGTAAACAGTCCGGTTTTTCCCAGGGCACCATAAACCTCATCGGTGGATACCTGATGATATCGAACCCCGGCCCGGTAGGTCGGGTAGCCACAGTCATCTTTTCCGGTTTGCCAGTGATTTTTCGCCTCATCCAGCAGAACCAGGGTTCCCATCACATTGGTTTGCACAAAAATTTCCGGATCTTCAATACTGCGATCGACGTGGGATTCAGCGGCAAAGTTCACCACCGTATCAAAATTGTATTGATCAAAAAGGTTTTTGACAAACGGACGGTCGACAATATCACCTTTAGCAAACACATAATTGGGGTTATCTTCAATATCCGTTAAATTTTCCAGATTTCCGGCATAGGTTAACACGTCTAAATTAACTATTTTATAATCCGGGTGCTGATTTAGCATATATTTTACAAAGTTTGAGCCAATAAATCCAGCCCCACCGGTGACTAATATTGTTTTCATGATTACTCCTTCTATCTATATCAATGCGATCTATTCAAATCTTAAGGTATCGCTGATCTCCCTTAAAAAGGGCAGCTGTCCGTCTTTTTCCGAAAGCAGCACTTCATCGATTGTTTCAAGCGGCCATTCAATCCCGACTTCCGGGTCATTCCAGCGAATCCCGCCATCGTATTCCGGCGCATATAAATTGGTGCATTTATAGTTAAACACCGCTTCTTCCGAAACGACTAAAAAGCCATGGGCAAAGCCTTCCGGGATATAAAACATGGTTTTATTCGCTTCGGTTAACAATACCCCGGCCCATTGTCCATAGGTTGGTGAGCCATTCCGCAGATCCACCGCGACATCATAAACCTCACCCTTGGTTGCCCGAACCAATTTCCCCTGGGAAAACTTGGTCTGAAAATGAAGCCCTCGCAAAACGCCCTTACCGGATTTGGACTCATTATCCTGCACAAACCGCATCGTTAGACCCGCTTTGTGGAATTCTTCCTCGTTGTAGGTTTCCATAAAATATCCGCGGTGGTCGCCAAAAACGGATGGTTCAATAATCACCAATCCGTCAATTTTCGTTTTGATTACATTTATCTTCGCCATTATTCCGCCAACTTGCCTTTAGAACATTGGATCAGATACTGACCGTAGGCTGTTTTCTTCAGTGGTTCCGCCAGTCTTAAAAGCTGCTCTTTATCGATAAAGTCACGCAAATAGGCGATTTCTTCAATACAGGCGACATAAAGTCCCTGTCTTTTTTGGATCGTTTCCACAAAATTGGAGGCCTCAATCAAACTGTCATGGGTTCCGGTATCAAGCCAAGCCATTCCCCGACCAAATAACTCTACCTTTAAATTACCCTGTTCTAAATAGGTCTCATTAACGGTCGTAATTTCCAGTTCGCCTCGTTCCGAAGGTTTAATATTCTTGGCAATTTCCACCACCGAATTATCATAAAAATAAAGTCCCGGCACCGCAAAGTTAGATTTTGGAACTTCTGGTTTTTCTTCGATGGAAAGCACGGTACCATCTTTAGCAAACTCAACCACTCCATAGCGTTCCGGATCAGTCACCGGGTATCCGAAGATCACCGCCCCGCTTTGAAGTTCTGCCGCTTTTCTGATGGTTTCGGTAAAGCCATGACCATAGAAAATATTATCGCCTAATACCAGGGCAACATTGTCGTCGCCAATAAATTTTTCGCCAATAATAAAAGCTTCTGCCAGACCATTGGGGGCTGCCTGTTCTTCGTAGACAAAATTCAACCCCAATTCTTCCCCTGAACCAAAAAGTCGTTCAAACATGGGAAGATCGTGGGGTGTGGAAATAATTAAAATATCTTTAATCCCGGCCAGCATCAAAGTTGCCAGCGGATAGTAAATCATCGGTTTGTCATAAATGGGCAGTAATTGTTTGGACACCGCCCGGGTGATCGGATAAAGTCGGGTGCCGGAACCTCCGGCTAATATAATACCTTTCATAATTGCCTCTTCTCTTGTAAATTGTTTGCACATTCCCGGCGTGCCATCAGCTTTGATGCCAGCTTACAGCAACAGCTAAACTGGCACGCTTTCGAATTCCGCATTGTTTATTTTAAATTTTCCAGATATTCTGCCAGGGAAACCTGCCAGGGTCTGAAATGGTTCATCTTCAAGTCATTTAAAGCTTTGTTTTCAAGCACTGAGTATTTGGGACGTGGCGCCGGTCTGACAAATTGCTCTGAGGTTACCGGTTCCACCGGGATATCAATTCCTGATAATCTGAAAATTTCGACGGCAAAATCATACCAGCTGCATTGTCCTTCACAGGTGCCATGATAGAGGCCGTAATGATCGGTATGGATCAAATCAATAATCGCTGCCGCCAGGTCGACGGTGCTGGTTGGCGAACCGACCTGGTCATTTACAACCGTCAGTTGGGGATGTTTTGAGGCCAGCTCCAGCATCGTTTTAACAAAGTTATTGCCATCCCCATACAACCAGGCGGTCCGGACAATAAAATACTTGGGCGTCGTTTCTGAAACGGCTTTTTCCCCCGCCGCTTTACTTTCACCATAAACGGTTTTGGGATCGATGGGATCAGTTTCCAGATAAGGCCGCAACGCCCCATCCATTGTAATCCCGGCACCGTCAAAAACATAATCGGTAGAAACCTGAACTAAAACAATATCCTGATCGCGGGCGATTTCCGCTAAATATTTTGGCCCGGCGGCATTAATGGCCATGGCCAACTCTTTTTGTGTTTCGCATCCATCCACATTGGTCAGTGCTCCGCAATTGATGATCACGGTTGGTTGCTCTTTGGCAATAATCGTCGTCATTTTGTCTTTATCGGTAATGTCAAATTCGGGAATGTCATATCCAACATGGTCAATCTTTTTTTTCAGCAGCTGCCGGCTTAATTCCCGCCCCAGCTGACCGTTTGAACCGGTTAATAAAACTTTCATATTTCACCTTATTTCATCATTCTTGTAATGTTTATATTTTCTGGTTTTTCGCTGTTTTTAAGCTGTCAAGCCATAAAAATTCATTGTCATTATACTTTATATCCCCATAAAAGTCTATTTTTTTCTAGATTCTTTCAGGTTTTTAAGATTATTCGCAATACCAGAAATAATCTTTTCTCTTGTTATATTTGATCATTCGCGATAATTCAATGTTTTTTTAAGTATATTTATGTTATTATTGGTTGATATGATTTTAGCTCGTTAATCGAAAGGAACCTTTATGAAAAAGAAAATAATTTTAGTCATCCTATTTCTGATCGTCTCACTGATAGGCACCGGACTAGTATATGGCTTTAATACCATCAGCCAGATAAATCAAATGGTTGCCGAACCCAAAATGGACAAGGCTGACTTAAAAGTCAATAATGATCTGGACATTGATACCATTAATATAGCTGTTTTTGGAGTCGACGGACGTAGCGACATCGAAGGTGATCGTACTGACACCATTATGATTGTCTCGATGGATTTCAGAAACGGAAACATTAAGGTTACCTCGGTGATGCGTGACTTACTGGTGCAAATACCCGAAACCAAAGACACCTATGAAAGTCTTGATAAAATAAATGCGGCCTACGCCTATGGCGGACCTGAACTTGCCGTCAAAACCCTGAATGAGAATTTCGATTTAAATATCAAAGATTATGTGATCGTCAATTTTGACGCCATGGTCGATACTGTTGATGCCCTGGGCGGGGTTGAAGTCAATGTCCAGAACGAAGATGTTCTGGAATGGACCAATAAGTATATTGATGATGTTAACGACAAGGTTGGCAAGGCTGATCCTTATCTGGAAACAACCGGGGTGCAAACCATCACTGGCGTTCAGGCTCTGGCCTATGCCAGAAACCGCTTTAGTGATGATGACTTTTATCGAACCGAACGGCAGCGGGAGGTTGTCGGTCAAATTGCCGATAAAGCATTCAACATCGATATGGCTACCGGTATCAGCCTGTTGAGCAAGGTTTATCCCTATATTAAAACCACCCTTTCAATCAGCGAGCTGACAACCTATGCCAAGGCGTTTTTAGAATCCCCGGACAAGCAATTTCTGGAGTTCCGGCTGCCGACTGATACCCATGTAACAACAGCCATGATCAATAGCGTTTCTTATGTGGTACCTAACAGTCTTGCCGATAATGTCATTGCCCTCCATGCCTTTATCTATGGACCGGTCCAAACAACCACCACGACCGATACCACCACTGCCAACGGAAGTTCTTCCACTGCAACGGACAGCAGCAGTACCGACAGCACCTCAGCCAGCACTGGAAATCGTACCAATGTCAGCAGTCCGACCACCAGCTCAAACACCAGTGTATCGTCGGGAACAAGCGCCGGTTCGAGTACCTATACCGCCTATGTTCCATCAGCCCGAGTGAAGGAAATCAGTGATGCCATCGCCGACTACGCCGGTACCGGTTCATCCTATACCGAATCCAGTCCCAGTGATAGCAGCAGCGATTATTCGGACTCCAGTAATTCGGGATCTTCCTATTCAAACACTGAACCCTCTGGTTCGGGTACTTCCGGTAGCTCTGGCTCTTCGGGATCAGACTCCTCCACTTCGGGAGGGAGTTCTTCCGGTTCTGATTCTGGTTCGGGTTCAACTGACTCTGGTACTGGTTCTGACTCCAGTTCCGGAAGTGATTCCGGCTCATCCGATTCTGGTTCGACTGATTCGGGTTCAACCGAAGATAGCGCTGGTGATGGTACTGCCACGGAAACTGTTAATTAGTGCTTTGCTTTTAATTGGCTGACTACCTACTGCGACAAATTCGATTTATCAAATTTTAATAACTTCAGACAAAAAGGCGTTATCCCACTATACGGAATAACGCCTTTTTTTATTTTTCTCGGCTAAATATCTTAACGCCGTCAATGCTTAGATTAAATCAGTTACCTGCTTTTTCAGCAATTCTTTTTTCGCCGCTGCTTCTTCCCGGGTTTTTCCGGTTACTGAGAAATAAATTTTAAGCTTGGGTTCTGTCCCCGAGGGGCGCAAGGCAAACCATGAATAGTCATCAAAAACAAATTTCAGGACATTTGATCGGGGCAAATCAATTACTGATTTTGCTCCGGAAACCATGTCATTACTGATGCCCGCTTCATAGTCATTAAAATTAATCAGTTTGGCATCGGCAAAACCAGGGAAGCTGACCGTTCTGAACTTTTCCATGATTGCGATAATTTTTGTTTTTCCCTCAATGCCTTCAAGGGTCAAGGCCACCACATCTTCAATAAAATAACCATGTTTTTCATACAGGCTCAGTAGGGCTTCATACAGACTTAACCCCTGTTTTTTATAATAGTCGGTCATTTCACAAACCAGGGCTGATGCCACTACGGCGTCCTTATCCCGGGCGTAATTTCCGGCCAGGTAACCATAGCTCTCTTCGTAGCCAAAGGCAAAGGTATAATCGCCGGTTTTCTCAAAATCAGTCATGCATTCACCGATGTATTTAAAACCAGTCAGCACATCCAAAACTGCCGCGCCGTGAGATTTTGCCACAATCCCCCCCAGTTCACTGGTGACGATGGTTTTAATAACAACCTTATTTTTCGGCAGCGCGGTTCGCGTTTTCAGGTAATAATCAACTAGCAGCGCGCCAGTTTGGTTGCCGGTAAATACTTCAAACTCACCTTTTTGATTTCGGCCAACCACACCAACCCGATCGCAATCCGGATCGGTGCCAATAATAATATCAGCGTTTCTTTCTTCGGCCAGGGCCATTGCCAGAACGAATACGGTGGGATCTTCAGGATTTGGGTAGGGAGCCGTGGTAAAATCGCCATCCGGCAACTCCTGTTCCGGGACCACATTCACATGCTGGTAACCCAATTCTGCCAGGACCCGCCGCACCGGCTGATTACCCGAACCATGAAGCGGAGTATAAACTACCTTCACTTCACTGTTAGGATTAGGCATGCAAATGGATGTCACGGCTGCCGTAAAGGCATTATCCATTTTTTCGCCAACCATCTTAATGATTTTCTGATCGAGGCCTTCCGCTAATGTCATAATCGGAATATCAAATATATCCGTTATTTTGGCAATTTCGGCGATCAGGGCATCGGCCGAAGCTGTCACCATCTGGCCGCCATCTGGCCCATAGACCTTGTACCCATTATATTCTTTGGGGTTATGGGATGCCGTGATGACAATACCGCCGGCAGCCTTCAGCTCCCGCACTGCAAAAGACAGCTCCGGAGTTGGCCGCAGCTCTTCAAAAAGATAGGCAGCAACCCCCATTTTTCCCAGCACTCCGGCTGCTGTTTCAGCAAATTTTCTAGAGTTGTGGCGGGAATCATAGGCAATGACCACACCCTTCTCCCAGTTCTGAATATCCTGCTTTAATAAATGTTTTCCCAAACCATAGGTTACCTTGGCCACGGTGTAAATGTTCATCCGGTTGTTGCCAGCGCCCATTTTTCCCCGCATTCCACCGGTTCCAAATTCCAGATCGGTATAAAAGCGATCTTCAATTTCTTTTTCGTCGGTGATGGCTTCCAGCTCCTGATGGAGTTCTGCGTCCAGTTCTGGCTGCTTTAGCCAGTTTTGATAAGCTTCTTTATAGTCCATTGTGTTCCTTTCTCCAATCCTTTCGGGGTGATCACGCAGGGCCTGTCAGTCCCTTGCCCAAACTAGCCGGAATTAACTATTTTTCATTCAATAAGGTTTCTAAATACAGTTTAAAAGCGGCACCCAGTTTATCATCCCTTAAGCCATATTCCACGGTCGCTTGAAGAAAGCCCAGCTTGTCTCCGACATCATAACGTTTACCGACAAAGTCATAGGCAAACATCTTCTCCATGGTCGCCAGGGTTTTTAGTCCATCGGTGAGTTGAATTTCCCCACCGGCGCCCTTGCCAGTCTGCTCAAGTACTTCAAATATGCCCGGCGTAATGATATAGCGTCCTAAAATAGCCATCGTGGAAGGCGCTGTGCCAATGGCCGGCTTTTCAACCAGATCATTGATCTGATAAACCCGCTCTCCAACGGCATCCCCGGAAACGATACCATACTTATTGACCTGGTCGGGCGCAACCTGCTGAACCCCAATTACCGATGCCCCATATTTATTATAGACGTCCACCATTTGTTTCAGAGCCGGAGTTCCATCATTGTAAACAATATCATCGCCCAGCACCACTGCAAAGGGTTCGTCGCCGACAAATTCTTTGGCACAAAGCACCGCATGTCCCAGGCCTTTGGCTTCTTTCTGCCGCACTGAAAAGATTTTCGCCATGTTTGTGATGGCTTCGACTTGCTCCAGTGCCTCGGTTTTTCCGCCGGCTTTTAACAAGGCTTCGAGTTCTGGCACCTTGTCAAAATGATTGATGATGCTTTCTTTATTGCGGCCATTGATAATCAAAATTTCTTCGATCCCGGATGCCACAATTTCTTCGATAATATATTGGATCGTCGGTTTATCAACAATGGGCAGCATTTCTTTAGGTGTCGATTTGGTAATTGGTAAAAATCGAGTGCCTAGCCCTGCTGCTGGAATAACTGCTTTGCGAACTTTTTTCATCTTATTTTATCTCCTTTTCCGGAATCCCCAGGCCTGAATAAATAAAGCCTTTTGGTGGTTCATCCCCAAACAGATTTCTAAAATCAAAGAAAAAACGATCCTTCATGGCTGCCCGAACGCGCTCCTGATCCATCCCCTTAAATTCCCGCCAGCTGGTAATCAGGACAATGGCATCCGCATCCTGGGCCGCCTCATAGACATCATTACAGTAGCTAATTTCATCTTTTTCATTGTGCAACCGCCACTTTGCTTCCTGAGTTCCTTCCGGACAATAAATTTGGATTTTAGCCCCGTCGGCAACCAGGCCTTTGACAATATTGATCGACGGTGCTTCCCGCATGTCGGTGGTTTCGGGTTTGTAGGACAGACCTAAAACGCCAATGGTTTTTCCTGCCAGATTACCCATAATCCGTTTGATTTTTTCGACCATTTTGTTCTTTTGTTTTTCATTTGCCTGGATAGCGCCTTTAAGCACCATAAAATCTTCGCCATAGGCTTTGGCAATCTCTACCAGCGCCTTGGAATCCTTAGGCAGGTCACTTCCGCCATAGCCTGGTCCCGCTTCCAGATAGCCAGGGCCAATCCGCTCGTCCCGGCCCATGCCGTTGGAAACATCGAGGATGTTGGCATTGGCATTTTCACAAAGCAAAGCCATCTCATTAATGAAGGAGAGCTTTGTTGCCAGAAAGGCATTCACCCCATATTTAATCATTTCGGCACTCTGGGGATCGGTGATCACATAGTTTTCTTCCCGGACGTGAAGACTGTCATAGACACTTTTCAAGCGCTCCACCGCCGCCGGCGAATCCGCTCCAATCACCACCATATCTGGCACCAGACAGTCCTTGATCATCGAGCCTTTGCGGGCAAAGTCCGGATTACTGATGACATCAAAGGGAATATCCACCTCCCGGTCATCCAAAGTTTTTTGGATCGTTTGCCGGATGATCTGGCAGGTGCCCGGCGGCACGGTTGATTTAATCACCACGGTTACATAGGCTTCCATATGATTGCCAATGCTTTGGGCGATCGGCTTCATAAAGCGGAGATCGGGAAAATCGTGATCATTGGTCGGCACTTCACAGGTTATAAAAATTATTTCGCTTTTTTTAATGGCATTTTGAATATTTGAACTAAAATACAACCGGCCGGTTGATACTGAAGTCGAAACCAACGCCTTTAACCCTGGTTCATAAATAGGCAGATCGCCTTCAGTGAGCATATTGATTGTTTCTTCATCGGTGTCGACACAGATGACATTCACATCCGAATCTGACAAAATAGAACCATAGGTAATCCCTAAAATACCCAGTCCAATAATACAAATATTCATTCCTTATCCTCCGTTTACAATGGTTTGTAGTCCTATTCCCATCGCATCGCTGTTCACTCGTAGTTTATCATTCATCGATTGACACACAATGTCCCTAACTTTCAACCTAAATTATAGCACACAAACAGGGTCTTTAAAACACTTGCCCCAAAAAAGCGCAATAAAAAAAGAAAGCCGGGATTCTTAACAAATCTCAGCTTTCTTTTATTTAATTATAAATCTTTGAATTATAAACCTTCTTTTGAATTGATACGAGCAATTGCTCTTTCCAAAGCTGCCTGAGCTCGAGCCGAGTCATACTTGTCGTCCTTAAGACGCTGTAGTGCCCGTTCTTTTGCTTCCTGAGCCCGTTTAAGATCAATTTCTTCCGGCCATTCAGCTGCATCGGTTAAAATAATTGTCTCTCTGGGATTAATGGTGGCAACGCCTCCTAAAAGGGTGCCGCATTTACTTTTTTTATCGCCAAAAATTATATTAAAGGTACCAATGGCTACTGTAGTGGTCAGCGGTGTATGCTCTGCAAGCACAGCAAACTCGCCTTCTGTTCCCCGGATAACAATACGCTCGATATCATCATCGAAAAAGATACCGGTTGGAGCAATGATTTTTAATCTGAAAGTTTCAGCCATTAAAACTCACCTCAACTAACCTTTTATTTTTTTTGCTTTAGCAACTGCGTCTTCGATCGTTCCGACCATCAGGAAGGCACTCTCTGGTAAATCATCATGTTTTCCTTCAAGGATTTCTTTGAAGCCCTTGATGGTTTCGCCAATGGTTACATAAACCCCACCCGTACCGGTAAATTGTTCTGCAACAAAAAATGGTTGAGAAAGGAAACGTTCAATTTTTCGGGCTCGGGATACCGTAATTTTATCGGCATCAGATAATTCGTCCATCCCTAAAATTGCGATAATATCCTGTAATTCTTTGTAACGCTGTAAAATTTCCTGTACTTCACGGGCTGTTTCGTAGTGTTCCTGTCCAACAATTTTGGGATCAAGAATACGCGAAGTGGAATCCAGTGGATCCACCGCTGGGTAAATACCTTTTTCGGTGATAGCCCGGTTAAGTACCGTGGTGGCATCCAGATGGGCAAAGGTAGTAGCCGGAGCAGGGTCAGTTAAGTCATCGGCAGGTACGTAAACAGCCTGAACCGATGTAATTGAGCCCTTGCTGGTGGATGTGATACGTTCCTGCAGCGCACCCATTTCGGTAGCCAGAGTTGGTTGGTAACCAACCGCACTTGGCATCCGACCCAGCAGCGCTGAAACTTCTGAACCAGCCTGGGTGAATCGGAAAATATTATCGATGAACAGAAGTACATCCTGGCCTTCCTGGTCACGGAAATATTCCGCCATGGTCAGTCCGGTCAGAGCAATCCGCATTCTGGCTCCTGGTGGTTCATTCATCTGCCCAAAGCAGAGAGATGTTTTATCAATAACCCCAGACTCCATCATTTCGTAGTAAAGGTCATTTCCTTCACGGGTACGTTCACCAACGCCGGCAAAAACGGATAAACCACCATGCTGGGTTGCAATATTGTTAATTAATTCCTGGATCAGTACGGTTTTACCAACACCGGCACCACCGAACAGACCAATTTTACCACCTCGAACGTAAGGACAGATCAGGTCAACAACCTTGATACCTGTTTCAAACATTTCTGGCTGTGTTTGTTGCTCTTCAAAAGATGGTGGATGACGATGGATCGGGTGCATAACCACCCCGGTTTTATCAAAGGGTTTTCCATCAATTGGTTCACCCAAAACGTTAAACATTCTGCCAAGGGTTGCTTTCCCTACCGGCACTTGAATCGATGCTCCTGTATCCACAGCTTCCTGATTTCTTACCAGACCGTCTGTGGAGTCCATAGCAATACATCTGACAATGTCATCCCCTAGTTGTTGAGCTACCTCAATTACCAGGGTGTGTCCATTGAGTTCAATATTAACTGCGTTGTTCAATTTTGGCAGCTGGTCTTTTTGAAATTTAACATCGACTACTGGTCCAATAACCTGAACAACCTTCCCTATATTTTGGGCCATTCCCTATAACCTCCTTGTGCAAATTAATTTGCACTCATGTATTTATCATTAATCTGTCCTGGCTGGCTACGCCGCCAGTTGTTACTCGTTTATTTTAATGCTTCCGCACCGCTGACAATTTCCGAAATTTCCTGGGTAATTGCCGCTTGACGGACCCGGTTGAACTTGAGTGTTAACGCATCGATCATTTCATTGGCGTTGGTAGTTGCCGATTCCATGGCGGTACGACGTGCGCCTTGTTCACTGGCAGCACTTTCAATCATCGAGCCATACACGGTGCTGCTGACGAAGTTTGGAATCAGGTAAGTTAACAGTTCTTCTGGTTCTGGCTCGTAAAGCATGACCGTCAAATCTTTGCTCTTTCCATCATTTTCCACTACTTCAGCTTTTTTAACCGGTTTGAGATCTTCCACACTCAGTGGAAGCAGCTTCATTAAGCTGGCATGCTGAGAAATGGTGGAAACAAATTTGGTATAGGCAATATAAACTTCATCATATTCCCCATTTTTAAATCCTTCCATCACAACTGCAGTCACTTCTCTGGCATTGAAAAAGTTTGGACGTTCTGAAATCCCGAGATATTCACCCTGGATATTGTAGTCGCGATTTCTGAAATGATCCCGACCACGAGACCCAACGGCATAAATTACAGCATCTTCTTTATTCGCTACGTGATCCTCAACCAGTTTAGCAACATTCACATTGTAGCCCCCAGCCAATCCTTTATCACCTGTTATGATGATATAGGCTACTTTTTTGACTTCACGCTGGTTCATGAAAACATTTCGGGTGCTTCCACTTTTTTCAACAATGCGTCCCATACTTTCAATCATGGCCTCAAAATAAGGGCGACGACCTTCTGCCAGCTCACGACTTTTTCGCAACTTAGCCGAAGCCACCAGTTCCATGGCATGGGTGATTTGCTTTGTACTGTTTACACTTTTTATCCGACGTTTAATATCTTGTACATTTTCTGCCACTCAGAATCACCTCCGCTGACAATCTATACAGATTTACTGAAAACTTTTTTATAAGCCTCAATACATTCAGCAAAAGCTGCGACAACCTCATCTGAAAGGCCGTCCTTCCCTTTAACCTTGATCATGATTTCAGGGTAATTCTTTTGAGCATACTTCATCAGGCCTTTTTCAAATTCGCGGATATTTTTTACTTCAATGTCCAGCAGGAAGCCGTTTGTTGCCGCAAAAAGAATCAGAACCTGTTCTTCAACCTTCATTGGGTCATATTGATCCTGTTTCAGGATTTCAACGATGCGTTCCCCTTTAGCCAACTGCGCCTTGGTCGCATCATCAAGATCTGATCCAAACTGAGCAAAAGATGCCAACTCACGATACTGAGCGTACTCAATACGAAGTGGTCCGGCTACTTTTTTCATTGATTTGATCTGGGCGGAGCCCCCAACTCGAGATACGGAGATCCCGGGGTTAACCGCTGGACGAATACCAGAACGGAAAAGTTCGGCTTCAAGGAAGATCTGTCCATCTGTAATCGAAATTACATTGGTTGGGATATACGCCGAAACGTCACCCGCCTGAGTTTCAATGATTGGTAGCGCGGTGATGGATCCACCCGCTTTAAGCTTGGCAGCACGTTCAAGAAGTCGTGAATGCAGGTAGAAAACGTCCCCTGGATAAGCTTCACGGCCTGGTGGACGACGAAGAATCAGGGACATGGCTCGGTAAGCCACTGCATGTTTTGATAAATCATCATAAATGATCAAAACATCTTTTTGTTGTTCATTCATGAAATATTCAGCCATTGTAACCCCAGCGTATGGTGCTAAATATTGGAGTGGCGCCAATTGGGCCGCCCCGGCTGAAAGAATAATGGTATAGTCCATGGCATTGTTTTCTTCCAATTGTCCAACGATCTGGGCAACGGTTGATTCTTTCTGGCCAATGGCTACATAGATACAGATAACATCTTCGCCTTTTTGGTTGATGATGGTATCAATCGCTAATGCGGTTTTCCCGGTTTGTCTGTCACCGATGATTAACTCACGTTGACCACGACCGATGGGGATCATCGAATCGATGGCTTTATAACCGGTCTGAATTGGTTGATTAACCGATTCACGTTCGATAACACCAGGCGCTTTAACTTCAACCGGACGACGGTGATCCGTAACAATTGGGCCTTTTCCATCAATTGGGAAACCCAAAGCATTTACAACACGGCCAATCATGGCTTCGCCAACTGGCACTTCAACAATACGACCGGTACAACGAACGATATCACCTTCAACGATGTCATCATCATAACCTAAAAGAACACAACCAACGTTATCTTCTTCAAGGTTTAATACCATCCCGTAAACCTCGTTAGGGAAAGCTAAAAGCTCGCCTGCCATAGCATTTTCAAGACCATGAACACGGGCAACCCCGTCTCCAACTTGAATGACCGTACCGACATCGACGACTTCAAGCTTATCTTCATAACGCTCTATTTCATTTTTAATAATTTGACTTATTTCCTCTGGTCGGAGATTCAACTTTACTCACCTCTTTTTAATGTAGTCTTAAACTGTTCATTTGTGTTTTCATTTGATTTAACTGATTTTTGATGCTCCCATCAATAACCTGATCCCCTACATAAACCACAGCACCGCCAAGAATTGACTCATCGATGACGTTTTCAAGAATCACCTTTTTATCAAAACGCTTAGCCAGGTTTGCTTCCAAAGCGACCCGCAGGGCTTCGTCCAGGGGCACCACGGTTAATACCCGGGCTTCCACTGTGTTTTTGTAGGGCAACACCAATTGTTTGAATGTATCATGAATTTCGACAAGAAATTCAAAACGATTTTTATCCAAAAGAATGTTTAAAAAATTTCTCAAGTACTGATTATATGAGTCTCCAAAAACCCGGCCAAGAACGCCCTTCTTTTCAGAAGTGTTCATTGAAGGGGTTAACATCAGATTCATTAATCCGGCTTCAGACTTGAAAAGATCAATGACCGAAGAAAACTCATCGTACATTCCATCAACAAGATTGTTATCAACGGCTGTGTCGAATAAGGCCTGGGCATATCTTTTCGCTACTAAACTCATTTAGCATCCCCTACCTTATCGATAAAGTCTAAAATCATGGCTTCATGTTGTTTTTGATCCATGGATTTGTGAATAATTTTTTCAGCTGCAAAGAGTGACAGATCAACGATATTGGATTTAACTTCGTTCATCGCTTTGCGTTTTTCAACTTCAATTTCAGCCATCGCTTTTTCCATAATCAGTTTTGCATCAGCATGAGCTTTTTCAACAATATCATGTTTTTGAGCCTGTGCTTCCACATTTGCATCTCGAATGATCTCACGTTCTTTGGAACGGATGTCAGCCAACATTGTTTCGTATTCCTGTTTCAGTTTTGCTGCTGCGGCATTTTTTTCAGTAGCACCTACTATTTCAGCCGAAACATCTTCTTGTCGTTTTGCAATAATATCTTTAACTTTGTCATAAAAGAAATGTCTTAATAACAAAAAGAAAATAATAAAGTTAACGATTGTTGCCAGTAAGAGTTTTAAGTCAATTCCAACTAAGCCTGCATATTCAAATATCAATGTTATAGCCCCCTTTCTAATTCATAAGCATAAACGTATTTCATTACAAAATCACCTATTAACCGAGAAAAGGATTAGCAAAGAGTAAAATCAGTGCAACAATCAAACCGTAGATACCAGTGGTTTCAGCAACCGCTGCACCTAAAAGCATGGTTCTAACGATGTCACTTTGTGCTTCCGGCTGACGACCAACCGCTTCCGCACCTTTACCAGCTGCAAAACCCTGACCAATACCAGGTCCAACCCCAGCGATCATAGCAATACCGGCACCAATAGCTGAGCATGCTTTAATAAAATCTAAACCTTCCATTTGTGTATCTTCCTCCTAATTTCAACCGAAATTTATAATTAATTTTTAATTAACCAAGAAATGGGTTTGCAAATAATAAGATCAATGCAACAATCAACCCATAAATACCAGTGGTTTCAGCAACCGCTGCACCAAGAAGCATGGTTCTGACGATGTCACTTTGTGCTTCCGGCTGACGACCTACGGCTTCTGCACCTTTACCAGCGGCAAAACCCTGACCAATACCAGGTCCTACCCCGGCGATCATCGCAATACCAGCACCAATGGCTGAACACGCTTTAATAAAATCTAAACCTTCCATAATTAAACGTTCCTCCTAAAAATTTCCTTCCCTCTAAAAGGGATTCGTAAAGACTGAATCAATACGACAACTAACCCAAAAAGGGATTCGCAAAGAGTAGAATCAATGCGACGATGAGCCCATAAATACCAGTGGTTTCAGCAACTGCTGCACCCAGTAGCATTGTTCGAATAATATCACTTTGGGAATCGGGCCGAATTCCCACTGCTTCTGCGCCTTTACCGGCGGCAAATCCCTGACCGATACCAGGTCCTACCCCAGCGATCATGGCAGTCCCTGCGCCAATGGCTGAAAATGCTTTAATCACATCAATGCCATCAAACTGACCAAGAAACTGCAATAAAAAATCTACAATATTCGCATCACCAATCATACCGTTTCCTCCCTTTCTCCCTCATTAATCCATAGCCCCAGAAATAAACACCATGGATAGCATTGTAAAGATAAAGCTTTGCAATAATCCTGAGAAGATATCAAAGTAGAAATGGAGTGGTACAGGAATCACGATTGGAAAGAAATACAGTCCTGCTAACGCTGAATACAGTAGTGCCATGATAATCCCACCACCCAGTAAGTTTCCGAAAAGACGGAAAGACAGGGAAATTGGATTGGCAAATTCTCCAATTATATTAATTGGAAGCAAGAACGGCATTGGCTCAAGGAATCCCTTGAGGTAGCCTCCCAATCCCTTTGATTTCAAACCAAAGAATTGGGTCATAAAGAATGTCATCAAAGCCAGGCCAACTGTACAGTTTAAATCGGCTGTCGGGGATCTCAGACCATAGATTCCAGACGTGTTCGAAAACGCAAGAAACATAATCAGAGCAAGCATCCAAGGAGCAAACTTCATCTTATCTTTTCCCATCGTTTGACCGACTAAACCATCCATAACCGTGACAATGGTTTCCGCAATGACTTGGGCTTTTCCTGGACGCTTTTGCATATTTTTTGTCAAAATAGCACACACAACCAGAATCATCGCCATGACGATCCAGGTGTTCACAAGTGTTTGTGTGATAGGGAGCCCGAAGAGTTCCCCGTAAATTTTTGGGCCTTCCATTGTTTTTTCACCTCATTGTCCAGGCGCTTTAAAAATCTTTAAACCGCCTATTGTGTTTTTGGATTTTTACGCCTCATTTATCAAGACGTTTTTTTTTGATACTGTTGTATTGATTAAAACTGAAATTTTTACGGCAACCAACCCAAGTAAAACACCAATGATGTTCACCCAGGGATTAATAATTGCCACATATATAACAACACCGGTTATTAAGTATCTCAAAAAATATCTGGTCTGAACATATTTTTGAGCCCTCGCCGATGGCATTTTCATTGCTTTGTCAAAGGTTAATTGCATTAATCTGAAATTGAGGATACTGTAAGCACCGCCAAAGAGAACCCCCAGCGCAAACGCCAGTGGATCTTCTGCTAAAAAACTAAATAGCATCAAACCCAGGCTGACCAGCCCGCCACAAATTATTATTCTTGTTTCCAAAGATAACTTGTTAAAAATCTGTATCGTTTTCATTATCATCTTCCTTTTTTATCTGATCTCGATATTCTTGTGCGCGTTTTTTTTCAGCAGCCCGATCTTCATCGGTTTTATTCGTTTCGTTTATTTTCTGGGCCTGTTCATTCAGCCGCAGGGGAATCACATACATGTTTCGCAAACCTGCCATTACACCCAGCACGGCTAAAATAATCACCACCATGTTGCCGGTATGAAAATAGAAATCCAGAACTTTACCAATGAAAATCATGATCCCCACCGGAACGAGCACCGAAATCCCAATCTGCGAAATCATCGCCAGGTACTTATAAGGCTTCTCCTTTTCACTTTTCATACAACACTCCATTATTCAAATAATTTTTTGCTGCAAATCGATACTATTTTGCCATCTAAACTGTTAAACAATCTACAATCTAAAAGAAAAAACTAATATTTATCTTTTTGTGTGAAATCTTTTACATATAGTATCACAGTTTTGTAGACTTGTATATACAGCAATTCTGTTTTTTTGCTATTTTGAATATTTTTTTTCGATGGCTGTAATCCCATCAATACGCCGTTGGTGGCGGTCTCCACCAAACTCCGTTTCCAGCCAGATTTTGACAATCCGCATCGCCAGACCATCGCCTAACACCCGGGCGCCCAACACCAGTACATTGGCATCGTTGTGCTCTCTTGACATTTCGGCCATAAACTCATTGGTACACAAAGCTCCCCGGATTCCCGGGACCTTGTTAACCGCCATGGAAATACCCAAACCCGTTCCGCAAATAGCGATGCCCCGGTCGCAGTCTCCAAAGCTGACCGCTTCCCCGACCCGTTGCCCATAAATGGGATAGTCACAGGAATCAGTTGTGCCGGTTCCGAAGTCAACGACCTCGTGCCCCTGCTCTATCAAAAATGGTTTGATGGCTTCTTTTAAAGTCAGTCCGCCATGATCTGAACCAATTGCAATTTTCATTTTTATTTTCCTTCCTATTTATATAAAGACATAGCCAGCGGCTTTATAGAGCCGGTTGATTAAGGCCAATGTTTCATTGTTCAGTGGAATATCTTCCGCATATATTTTTTCAACCCCCAGCTCATCAAAGGTCCGCAGCCGGGAAAAGAGATTTTTTGACATTTCTTTGGGATCATTTCGGCTTCCCAGCGAAATGATAAAACCTTCCCGATAAAAGTCCAGGGTTTCATCGCTGGCCAATACTCCGATTGTCATCGGTTTACCTTTGTGGTGAGATAGTGCTTTGGTAATTTTTTCGCGGATCTCTTCCAGGGTACCCTTAACCACTACCAGTTCACCCTTGGGTGAATAATGGGTATATTTCATCCCGGGAGATGAAACCTTCTCCGGCACCACATTCCCGGTCACATTGGATGAAATTTCCACTTCACCCAAAACCTCCCGCAGCTCAGCCACGGTGATATCCCCAGGCCTGAGCACCACCGGCGGTTCGACCGTCAGATCAATCACGGTGGATTCCAGTCCCAGTTCGGCATCAGACGATAAAATGATCCCGTCGACCCGTCCGTCCAGATCCTCAAGGACATGTTTTCCCTGAGTGGGACTGGGTCGGCCCGATCGATTGGCACTGGGTGCGGCAATCGGGCAACCTGCTATTTTGATAAATGCCTGGGCAATGGGATGATCCGGAAAGCGAACCCCCACCGTATTCAATCCGCCAGTCACCTCAGTCGGAATGGTTACCGCTTTTTCCATGATAATTGTCAAAGGACCTGGCCAAAACACTTTCATCAGCATCTCGGCCTTTGCTGGAATATTGGCAACCAATGGCTTCACCTCATCCAAACTAGCAACGTGGACAATCAGAGGATTATCATCCGGCCTCCCCTTGGCCGCAAATATCTTTTTGATCGCCTGGGGATTCATCGCATCGGCTCCCAGTCCATAAACCGTTTCGGTGGGAAATACAACCGTTCCTCCTGCTCTGATCAGACTGGCTACCGTTTCTAAATCACTTAACGCTGCCTCATCAAGAACTTCTATATTAACTATTTTTGTTTTCATTATTATTTCCATTTTTCTTAATCAGTTATAACCCACTGTATTTTCATTCAGCCTCGCTTAACAACTGTTGTTTCAAAGCCCAGAGGTTTTCAGATAAATCGACATGATAAACATGAGGATTCACCATCCGCTTAAAGGCTGGCCATAAACTGTCTTTTTCATCTTTCAAGTGCTGCTGAATCTCTGAGATGCTTGGCGATTGATACACACATTTCCCATCGATAAAAATCGGTACCAGCAGCTCCCGAATATAATAATCGGTAATGATCCGTTTTTTCCAGGTATGAACCGGATGAAAAATGGTCAGTGGTTCAGCTTCATTAATCATTTCGTCTTCCAGCGTAATTAAATCCGCCAGAGCCATCCCGTTGCTTTTGCCATAGATGCGAAAGATTTTCTTGTATCCGGGGTTGGTGATCTTTTCCGGGTCGTTAGATACCTTCAGCTTCGATTTGCCAGAGATCACCGACAGTTTATAAACCCCACCCAAAGCTGGGCAATCATAGGCCGTGATCAGCTTGGTCCCAACCCCCCAGGAATTGATTTTAGCGCCCTGACTCTTTAAATCCTTAATCAGATGTTCATCGAGATCCGAGGATGCCACAATCCCGGCTTCCTGCAAACCCGCCTCATCCAGCATTTTTCTGGCCTCAATACTAAAATAAGCCAGATCTCCGGAATCGATCCGAATCCCATAGCGACCGGTAATCGCACCTTCGGCCAGGGCTTTTTTAAAAACCTTAATGGCGTTGGGCACGCCCTTTTCCAGGGTGTTATAGGTATCCACTAAAAGGGTGGCATTGTCCGGATTGTATTTTACATATTTTTCAAAAGCTTCCAACTCGGTATCATAACTAAGAATAAAACTATGACTCATGGTTCCCATGGCCGGCCGATCCAGCATTGCTTCGGTTTCCACCACACTGGTTCCGGCACAACCGCCGATAACCGCGGCCCGGGCGCCATAAAATCCGGCTTCTGTGCCGTGAGCGCGGCGCAAACCGAACTCCATGACCACATCCCCACGGGCTTCTTCAATGATTCGGGATGCCTTGGTGGCGATCAGCGTCTGATGATTAACAATACTCAGAATGGTGGTTTCCACTATCTGGGCTTGAATCAGTGGTGCTTTGACTCGAATAATCGGTTCCATCGGAAAAATAATGCTTCCTTCCGGAATGGCAAAAATTTCCCCTTCAAATTTGAAGTTCTCCAGGTAAGCTAAAAAAGCGGGTGAAAATTCAGGATGATTCTTTTTCAGTAAGGCCGTATCTTCCTTGGTAAAGCGGATGCCATTGACATATTCAATAACCTGCTCTAACCCGGCAACAACGGTGTAGCCTCCCTCAAAAGGGTTATTTCTAATAAAAACATCAAACACAGCTTCTTCATTTTCCTTACCATCTTGGACGTATACATTTCCCATGGTAAATTGATATAAATCCGTTGCTAGTTGAAGCTTTCGGTCAAATTGCATACTAAATTCTCCTTCTTTTCACATTGCATATTATTCTACCACTTTATTAGAGTAAAATACAAACTTTTTCAATATAAATATTTGTATGCGGTTCCCGGTTTTTCCCGGTATTTTACACTCTTTTTCGTGAAATCCTTTGCTAATATTCTCCTTGTTAATAATTATACAATTGCGATAATAAATTCTTGTGGTAATTTCTGGCAAAAAAAAGAAATGCTCTCGCATTTCATATTTTTTTACGAATAATTTTACCTGATTAGCCGCAGCTATTGCAATCACCGGTACAATCATCGTCATCACAGTCGTTATCTTTAACGTCGTCACTGAAACCAAATAAAACCGTTTTATCCCGTTTTTCCCGTTCCGCATAGATCTCCAGATCGCTCCAGGGTAGTCCGGCCCATTTGGCCAGGGCAAAATCACTCGGATACTTTTCCATCATCTCGATTTTTCCATCCACAATGGTCAGCGGCAGACAATCAATGCCTTTGGTAGCAATGGCTTCTTTTACCACAAAACTATCCATAAAGGCTGGCATATCGTCCATCACGTTATACCGGGTCACCGAAACGCCCCGTTCTCTTAAATCCTGCACCATTCGTTCAATCCGGATTAAATCAGCCTCGATCATCGGATCGCAGACTCCACCAGCGCAACCGGCCGGTTCATATATTTCTACTTTTTTCATTATTGCCTCCTACAATTATTTTCAGACATTGATATTCTTTGTCATCATTATAATTGATGCTCCTTTAAAATGCTATTAAATTTGATCGGGATGTTCATGAGCGATTGACGATAACCCTTTAGTCCCGTACATATTAAAGTCAGTCCCCGCATCAATGATCTTTTTTAACGCAATGAAAAACCGTGGCCCAGGATCGCGGTCCAGTTACTTTTCTGAAACAGAAAACGAACAATGATAACAAAATGTGTTGCTTCCTCGCATGTTCAAAAGGAAGCTGTTAATTTACCCGAGTAATCACCAGAAAACTCTTATTGTCAGCATTTAGCGTAGTATTTATTGATTTATTTTTGATATTGTTCATCACAATACCACCACTCAGAGTGGACATGGAATTTTGGGGAATCATTTCATAATTCAGCGTATTTCCGCTTGTTTTTAATAATATTTCCGTGATCTGATCAGTTTTATATTCAATCCCATTAATGACTTCTACACAGTCTCCGTTACTATTAAAACCAAGACTATAGCCCCCCCCAGAGGTTGGCTGAATTTCTACTGTCGTCGCCGTTGCTAAGGCATTCTGCAAATCCGTCTCAATATTGGTGATGCTCTTTTGTTTGTAAGAAATATTCTCTCCGCGGGTGTACAATTTTTGAGACATCAAAAATACCGAAATCACCGTTGCCATGAGAATTACGAAAATTAATAGTGCAACCATTAACTCTACCAGTGAAAAACCACTTCTATCAATATTCTTCCTCAGATGCTTCATATTACATCACCTGTTTTAAATTTTTTAGCGAAGGCTTTTAAATCCACATGAGAATCTCCATTATTATAGTAAACTCGCACGTTAACAGTATAGCCGGCCTCACCATTTAATGTTGTTTCGGTATAATAATATTGTTTAGGTTGTGATTCATCATAAAAGAATTTCTCTCCAGTATTTGCCACAACATTAGATGCTCCTAGCATCACATCAGTCGGAATGATTCCTTTCGACAAAGATGTCATAATGTTATCAACTAGTTCTTGTGCCTGAGCTGCTTCATTATTTTTTGCATCTGTAAAAACAATCATCTTCTGACCATAAAGCAACGCACCGACAATTGTCACTAAAATGATTGCAATAATGGCAGTGGCAGCAACGGTTTCAATTAAAGTGACACCACGCTGATCATTGAATTTCTTTTTCATGACACCCTCCTTAGTAGTAGGTTTCTTTAATACCATCGGTATCTGTTTGAGTACCACCACTGCCTGAACCAGTTCCAGTTCCTGATCCACTACCGGTGCCGGTTCCAGAACCACCTGAAGAAGTAGGAGCACTTTTGAAATCTGGTGCTGAATAGGGTTTAGGATCTGCTAAACCGGCAGGGTATAAACCACTTACTCCCAAATAACTTCCTCCCGAAACACCGCGGTAATCAATTTTTGATCTAAGATAAAGGTTTGTCTTTTGGCCAGGCAGGTTTCCATAATAATTGAATCTTAAATTATCATTTTGACACTGAAGATTAATGCTATTGCTGTCAATATAGATGTTTTCTGCCCACACCTTAAGACCAGCCCCATTATTACCACTCATAGCAAACGACCCCTCAATATCATTATTTGTCGGTTTTCCAAAAACTACCATGGTAGCAGGCTTGTTGATTTCGCCAATATTAAGGCTTTTCACACGCCCAAGAGTATCTCTTTCTTTATAACCACCTTCAAATCGCACATACAGGGGTTTTAATTCAGTTATTCCTTTAATATATAAATCATTCTTAATATTATTAACAGTTGTCATGCCACCGCAATCAAAATACTGCGTTTTCACTTCAAAAGCTGACACTTGTTCATCTATCGTCAAATTTTTATTTATTTTAACAACATTTGAAGTCAAAGCTATTGTTGAATTCCCGTTAATTGCCAAATCGTCACAGGTAAACAGCCATAAATTTGCAATATTGATATTTAACGAACAATAATCATTTGTTGCATTGGTAATCGATTTTGACTTCATCTGGCTGGTATCAGCATTAGAACCTGTAACTATTAATTGCGTACGATCATTTAAGCTCATATCGCCAGTTTCAAGATAATTAAATCCTTTGAATTCCAGGCTGGCCTGAGTAGACCGCGTTAAAATATTACCTTTCACCCAGATGTTTTCAGAATTCCACGAAATTTTCGATAGATTACCAACTTCAATGTTGCCGCCAACATAGATATTCTTCGCTTTGCTGTCGGAACCTGTTAATCCACGGACATAAAAATTTGCATTTGTTCCATTCGGCGAATTCATAATAATTTTTCCCGTGACATACAAATTTTCACAATAGATATCAAGGGTATTATAATCTTTTATTGTTAAATCACCGTTATAGATAACGTTTTTTGCTCGAAGTGTATTTTTCTTATTGTCCCCATTTGCTTGGTTGTAATTATCTTTAAATACAATATCACCATAGGATCCATCACTTGCTTGAGCTGTCATATTAAATACTCCACCATAAACGTGATCTATTGGCATTGGTGTTGAAACCGCAATATTTGCAGCCGTCAAATTCAAAGTATTCCCCTCAATCCACTCAAATTTTTTATTGTTTTTTCCAACATCCAAATTCAATTCCGGTTTATTGAGTGTTAATGTTTTTTCTACTGGATCGTATATATTTTTTTGTTCCCCCTGAGACTGAATTTCACACTGAATATTAGCATTTGGATTATATTTAGCATTAATTGCAGTCTGCAGCCAACCACTAGTATCAACAACCGGTTTTGTCGGTTCAGTTGGTGTTACAATCACTGCACCCCCGTTTATCATTGCAAGAGAAATATCTACCTTGTAATCGAGTTCCCGCCGGAGATTCTGGGTATTGATGTTAAATGCGAACATGGCATCCTTAAAATCTTCTTCAGCAGTAGGATCAGGTGCATTCGTAATCGTTACCGTAAGTATCCCCAAGGCATTGATATCATCCGGATCAATTTTTTTAAGCGAGGTTGACACCGCTTCACTATTGCCGCCCATATAATAGGAAGCTGTCATATGGCTTTTGATTTCATCAATTTTTCCTCGGATTTGACTGTCAATGACTGCGGTACTGCCTGGCGGTGTCTGATTACGGATGGCTCTTCTTGTTTCATAAAGCCCCTTTAGTGTTTTATTCTCTGTATCTAGCCACTTCATCCGCTCATTAATCTCAATCTTCCCAAACTCAATCACCGACTTGGCGTCAATATAGGCCTGACGGCTCTCCACCGTTTCCTGGGTAAAGGTAAAATCACTGTTGGCCACCGCCAGCAGCGAAGCCACCATGATCATAATAACCATGCCAATAATCAGAACAAATGCCAATGAACTGCCTTGTTGATTCTTTAGTTTTTCAATTATTCTAATACCCACGGTAGCCCTCCACCCAATTCTATGGTTTGTCTTTCGAAATGCCTTATCTTACAAAACTTTCTGCCGATTGCCTATCTTAATAATATCGACGATACACTATTTTTAATGACGTTTTATTTTTCAACCATATAAACCGTAAACGTCACATTGATGGTAATATTACCGCCGTTTAACTGCGGAACGGTGTTCGTGGTAGCGGTTGTTCCTGCCGTTGTTGCCACGGCTTCTGGAGCAATCGCAAAAGCCGTAATAACCATATCTGGCCGGGCTGCCACGGCGTCCAACAAACGATAGAAGTTTGTTTGCGTGCCGGTGAGCTCCATATTCACCACGCCCGTCCAGGTTTCAGCCCCATCCCCACTTGCTTCCGATTCCGTGCTTTCAGCAGTCGTTGTCGTTTCAGTTGTTTCGTCGCTAATGTTAACCACCTCTTTTGCAGCAGCGGTTATATCTTCTGTCGATATTGAATCGGTTGTTGTACTTTCTGTGCCCACCGATGCCGATGCCTGTTGTTCCGCTGTGTAGGCGATAAATGTCTCCACCCCAGCCAGCGCATTACTTTCAATCGCCAACACCTTGGGCGACAAACTATAATCCAGACACAACTGGGTCAGCAGCATATCCAACCCTTCATTGGTCAGCTTCGCCTGGAAAGGTGTTTTTAAACTGGCCAGGCTAGCTGTGGCGTCATCCCGGGCTTGCATCGTGGAGGGAATGCTGTCAATGGCCATTTCCATCGATTCTTTGGTAAACCGGGCCTCAGCCGCCTGATCCCTGACCACCTGATAGCTGCTATAACTTGGCAAGACGACAAAATAGAGCCCGAAAAACCCAATCAGAAAACAGGCCAGCACATAAAGCAATAACTTCTCGCGTTTAGTCAGTTTTTTCATTGGCTATTACCTGCTTTCAGATAGGCCGCGGCAACAAATCCGAAAGCCTTGGCTGCTGAAGCAGCATTGGTCGTAGTCGTCGTTGATGTACTTGTTTGTGATGAGACCTCCGCATAACCGGTATATTCAACATCGGTAAAATAGCCGGTGCTTTTTAACCGCTCAATATAGCGGGCGGCTTCTTTTTCATTATTGGCAATCGCCACAATCTGGATCGCTCCGGTGCTGCCATCATAATCCAGAGAATTGAGAACAACCACATTGTTCCCCTGGGCTGCAATACTGTTCATCATCGCCGACACCAGATCGGGATTACTGTTAATCGCTGTATTAATGGCTTCGACACTTGCTATTTCCGCTTGGATCGCACTCACCTCATCTGTCAGCTCCTTGGCCTGGATATATTCAGCCTGATTATTGGCATCACCGATAAAAGCATTTGTCTCTTCCAGTTTTTTCTGAGCACTATATTTCAGTCCAAAGAAAACCCCAAAAACAATCAGACAGATCAGGATCATGGCAACCGGAAGGATTAGGGCCTTGTATTCAAAAGGCAGTTCTTTTTTGACCACATTGCTTTTTTTAAAGGCCGTAAAAAGATTGATCGGTTTGATCCCCGTAAAAAAACCGGTAATGGGATAAATAAAACTCCCAAAATCAAAAGACTCGTCCATGACAAAGCCATTTTTTATATTGGGGGTTTGGGGAATACTAAAGAGATTGAGATCCGGATCAAAATTCAGCGCCCGGAGGCTATTTAATTCATACTCATCCAAGCCGGCATAAAGACTCATATTGAGGGTATGCTCCGACTTCTGGGATTTATTAAACTGGATCAGCGATGACAGCTTGCCAGAAAGTTCATCGGCAAAGGCATCAGTACCTCTCTCTGAAAGCAGCCGGGAACGGTTGGAAAAAATATAAATGCCATTTTCAAATAATAGCGAGACCAGGTTTTTCCCGTCCAGAATATTAAGAGCAAAGGTCATGCCCTTATAGTCTTTGGTTGCTGTGACATATTGAATCAGGGTGTTGAGACCGACATCGATGCTTTTGATCTGAATTTTCAGGCTGGCAAATAAGGTAATGTAGGACTCCAGCACGCGCTTTTCAACCCCGCAACAAAACAGATGATTACCAGCCGGTCCCGGAATATGGGTATAATCCACGACCAGGGCATCATAATTTCCGGCTGTATCTTCAAACTCGGTGGCCGCCACGGCTGCCAGTTCTTTTGGTTTTAGCTTAGGGACTTCCACATTTTTGGTGGCGATCAGACTGCTGTCGATGACCAGTTTCATATTTTTAAAAAGATGAGGGCTTTCTTTGAGCGCTTCGGCAATGGTCAATTTTATTACTTCTTCATTAGTAATAACCCCGTTAATCAGTGCCCCGGCCTCCACCGGTAGGGTTTTAAAATTGGATATGTTAAGACGTCCACCCTTAATGATCCCCTGAAGGACCTGGATGCCATCATTTGAAAAATAGACGAGTGTCTGCATATAAAGCCTTCCTATCCGATATTTTGGTACAAGGTCATAATTGGGAGCATGACCGATAACATGATACCGCCGACAATCGCGGCCATGATGGTGATCATAATTGGTTCAATAAAGGTCACCAGTCGGGTAGTTGCCATTTCAGCCTCGTAGTCGAAAGAGTCCGCCACCGATTCCAGCATATCATCCAGATTCCCGGATTCTTCGCCAATATAAATGGTCGACACCAGCTTGGCATCAAATCCCTCAATGGTCTGGATCGAGGCTGAAAGCGGTTCGCCGTTGCGCACCTGCTCAATGGCATGGGGAAACTGGGACTGCAAATAGGTATTGCCAATGGTGGAACCGCTGATGGTTAAGGCATTGATCATCGCCAGACCGCTGGAATACAGTGAACTTAAGGTTCTGGCAAAACGGGCGGTATAAATAATCTTCATCAGCTTGCCGATCTTGGGGATTTTCAGTTTAAACTGATCCAGGGCTTTTTTAACACTGGGGACAGTTATCAGAAAGCCTCCTAGGACAATCAGAATCAATAAGCCAATAATATAGATATACCAGTAAGTGGTCATCGAAGTGCTGATAGTAATCATCAACTGGGTAATCGCCGGCAGTTCGATCCCTTCAAACAGGGTGAAAAACTGTGGCAGGATCAGGGTAAAGATCAATACCACCACCATAATGGTAATCACAAAAAGGATCACCGGATAGGTCATCGCGCTTTTTATTTTGCCCCGGAGCTTATGCTCCTTTTCATAGTGATCGGCCATTTTCCGGGCCGTTCCCTCCATCTGACCGCTGGCCTCGCCAGATTTATACATGTTGATCAAAAGCTCCGGAAAAGAGCCCCCAGTTGCTTCCATGGCGTAAGATAAGGTATTTCCCCGTTGGATTTCCTGATAAAGGACACCATAAACTTTTTTGATCACTGGTTTGATGTCCCGTTCTTCCATGATCTTGATGGCCCGGATCATCGTAATTCCCGACGCCAGCATACTGGCTATCTGGCGGGAGAAATCCGATATTTCCATCGGTTTTAGTTTGTAGACCTTATGGTGTTCCTGGACCTCATGAATTTGCAGGGCAAACTCATTATTCTGCCGCAGCGTTCGTCGGACTGTGTCCGCTGATGCCGCCTCCATGGTGCCGCGGACCAGCTGCGACTGTAAATTTTTGGCTGTGTATTTATAAACCGGCATATGGCCTCCGTTATTGACTTTCACTTAACGGTATTATAACCCAAACAGGTTAAGATACCACTTAATTATTATATCACCAAACAATAATGCTGTCATGATTCCGATGCATAAATAGGGGCCGAAGGGCATGTGTTTATCCTTCGTTTTTTTTGCCAGCAGCACCACTGCCACCGCACCGCCAAGCAGCAGGCCAATAAAGGTGGCCAGCAGGGTATTACCCCAGCCCAGCATAAACCCGGCCACCGCCATCAGCTTGATGTCGCCGCCGCCAAAGGCATCGGGAATAAACAGCGTCAGAATCAACATTGGCAGACTGATGACAAAAATACCAATCACCCGGGACAGGATTCCCACCTCGGGAAAAAAGAAAAAACTGAGCAAGGCCGGCACCATCAGGGCAATAACCAAGCCGTTGGGAATGATCATGGTATCGAAATCGATCATCGTGATGCAAATCAAAATGGCACCGGCTACGAAAACCACCAGCCACTGAAAGGAAAAGCCATACACGGCAAAAATCAGAATTGCCATAATACCGGTAAACAGTTCAACTAATGGATAGCGAATGGCAATCGGTTCGCCACAATCGGCGCATTTCCCCCGCAGCCAGAAATAGCTGAACACCGGAACATTATGATAGCCTTTGATCGGGGCCTGGCAACGGGGGCAAAAAGACCGGCCTTTGGCAACCGAAATCACCAGTGGCACCCGATAGATAACCACATTAAGAAAGCTCCCGACAACGATGCCGATGACAAAGATATATAAATATAGGATAATATTAACAATCACAAGCATACTAATCCGAATCCCTTCCTGAAAAATCGCCATTAAAAAGAGCGTTTATTTTTTTACTTCAACCGCATTGGTCTCACCGGGCGAATATCTGGTTGCCCAGCCATCACGGGCGTAGACAATATAATCAATGGTGGCGTCGCGGTTTTCATCCACTACCGTGATGACCGCATCCCGATTGATCTCTGCACCAATCAGCTCAATCAGATCGGCCTGAACCGGAACCCGATAATTACCCAAAGCCTGAAATTCAATGGCTTTGGCCCGGGCCGCCAGATAGGTCAGTTTGGCATTGGCGGCGTTAGTGGTATGCCGAAAGACGGTGACCAGGCCGCCAATAATTAGCATGACCACCACGAGGATTAGCACCACCGTCAAAACAAAACCGCGACTAAAGCCAATCGGATCGTTGCTTGAAGAAGTAAACTCGTAGTCTTTAATTGGATGCATGGATTACCTCTCGAAATGATTAAACTATTATAGCGAAATTTCTTCAGTGCTAAAATAGAAGCGGAATCATTCTATCATAAAATTGATTGGATTGACTTAAATTGTTGGGCTTAAATTCGTTGATGTATAACCAAAAACACACCGTTTAAACAAGGCAACTATCTTTCCGATATCGATCACCCACTGCCTGACTACAATGCTGCAATTCCTGGTTATCTTAAAATAAAAAATTCCCTATCCTGCGCAAACCCAATGACGGGTTTGCGCCTTGGATAGGGAGAGTTTACCCTATGGCGCATAGGATAGGTATGTTTTGGGTCAATTTATACTTCTTTTATAATTATGGTAATTTTACAACGCTGGCATTGCCATCAGCAATTGTCACTTCATATCCACCTTTTGTATATTTAATCGAATTAACTTGTGCAGTTTTTAACGCCTTTGTAGTAGCACTAGTCGCATCACCAACTGTTACTATCCAACTTGGTGCTTTACTACCGCCAATACCAAGATCTGTTCCTACATATTTTTTCATTTGTGCAGTCGCCTTATCTGCTCCTGCGCCTCCATCTGCTTCAGTCGCAGTAGCTGGTGCAATTAAAACCACATCTGAACCTAAAGCCTTTGACAACTGTCCATCTGTTAGTGCGTTTGTTGCGCTATACTGCGTCGCTGTTGATTGTGCTGCAACGTACACAGTTCTTGCTTCGGCAATATAAGATTTTCCCTTTGCATCATTGACAAACCCCAACATTGTTGGAATCGTAAAAGCCGCTAAAATCGCCAGGATAACCAATACTACTATAATTTCTACCAGGGTAAACCCTTTTCTGTTTTTCCGCATTCTGTTAATTAATTCCATTTGTGTCTCTCCTTATTTTTAATTTTCTTCTTTGCTCTATATGATCATCTGCGCCTAAAGATGATTTATAAACGGGATTTATTATTAAGACAGTTTTATTTTTTCATAGTTCCCATTACTTTGTCTTAATAATTATCATCGGCTTTTTTGTCAAAAAAAGCCACACTGTACCGTGTGGCAACTGGCTGTCGTATCATGATAACAATTTCCTTCATCTGACTTAGACCCTGTAGCTTTGCGTCCCAGACTTTCATCTGTTTTGCCTTTATATTCACTTTTGTGGTTAATCTTAAGTAGTCCATCTGAAAGTCCAAGCAAAATCGGCATTTTGTTGACAAGAGGATGCGGTTCTCACAAATGATATCGTCGGTTATGGCTTTTACTTTAGTCTTTTTGCGAGTTCAGCCTTGGGGTTTTTCGAAATGGACGGCGGGATAACTTTTTCTGTTATCTGACTTAAGTCCCTCTAGCTTTGCGTCCCAGATTTTTATCTGTTTGGCCTTTACTATTCTATCTATTTGTAATTTAATCTTATGTTAAAGCCAATTGAAAGTCAAGTTAAAACTTTACAAGATCGTTACAACTTTTTCAACAAACCACACCGTTTTGCCATAGGCAGAGAACTTCCCACCCCATGGCGCATACGGGGTGAAAAATTCTTATATGGCTAAATATCTTTATTCACGTATAGCCTTGCTGTTTTGTCAGTTTACTCTTTTCTAACAGTTTATGGGACTTTTACTGTAGAATTACCAAAATCGTCCGTCTCCGTCTTAGTCATATCAACCTCATATTTTTTTACAACGCTAGCATTATTACCTTCAATCGTTACTTGATAACCATCTCTCAGATAGACAACCTTTGTTACCCTAGCGGTTCTTTGATCCTTATTTGCGCCCGTACCATCTATATTATCATCCCCCGGACCGACTGTTACTCTCCATGCTGCGCGATGACCAGCTGGCGTGGCATTCGAATACTTAAACAAATTAATCTGGGAAATTGACTTTTGATCATACACATCCTTCAACCAAGGCAGGTCCGCACTCAAATACCTGTACATTTGATGGCTGGCTTTGACTTGGGGTGTTCGGTATAAGTCGTCACCTGGATGAAAAGTCTTGTAGCGATATTGAACTTCGCCTGAACTGAGACTGACAGCCAAACCATTTGACCACGGATCCCCAACTTTGCTAGTATTACTGCCATCTGTCATATCCGTTGTCCCGCTATACTCGGTTGCGACAGCCTGGGCTGCTACATACACTTCTCTCGCTTCAGCTATATAAGCCTTTCCCTTAGCATCTGCGACAAACCCCAACATCGTCGGTATCGTAAAGGTAGCCAGGATGGCCAGCACTACCAATACCACAATTATTTCCACTAGGGTAAATCCTTGTTCTTGTTTTACTCTTTTTTTAATACATTCCATTGCTCCCCCTTATAATGCAATAAAGTTTCTTTGCGATCAATTAATAAGATACTCGAGTTGGCACGCCATCTTTCGTATTCCAGGGTACATTCGGCCGCAGATTAACATCTTGGATAAGTTTTTCAACCGTAATCGTTGCATCACTGTACCAAATAACGTGATCGTTTTTTACATAGTATACTTGTTTTACCGCACCTTCCTTACCGGGTGTCTTATCCATAATAACAAACCAGTAGGAGTCCCCCTTTTGATAAGTACTTCGGTAATTACCGTTAGAAATTTTTAAATCATTACTGAGGTATTTTCTCATTTGCAAACTTGCTGCTTTATTAGGGTTCCCATTACCATTATTAGCTCCAGATACCCAGTACGAGTTCAAGGCATCAGCAGGATTACCGCTTCCAGTCTCCAGGTTTTGACCTGTTCCAATATATTCTGTCGCCACGGCCTGAGCCGCCACATACACTTCCCTTGCCTCGGCAATATAAGCTTTTGCCTTGGCATCCTCGACAAACCCCAGCATGGTGGGTATCGTAAAGGCAGCCAGGATGGCCAGCACTACTAGCACCACAATGATTTCTACCAGGGTAAAACCCCGTTCTCTTAAAATACTCTTCTTTATTCGGTTCATAAGCCCTCACTTATCCATTCACAATCAAGCTAATATACAATTTCAACGAGAACGTCTTGTATTTTTTGGATATGCACTTTAAATTAATTAGCTTCATCTTATTTACAAAAACATCAGTACTTCTCGACTGTTGCGTTATTACCTTCGATAGTTATTCGGTAATTGTTTTTAAAATAAACTACCTTACTTACCTTACCGGTTTTTCCAGTTGATTCGTCCAATCCAACGACTACCCGCCAAGCTGACTCCCCCGCTGTTAGTGGCGGTGTAATGTTATTTTTATTTTTAATCACATCAAAAGATGAAATCTTAATATCGTTTCCTAGATAATTATACATTTGTCGACTGGCCCTGACTCTCGAATAGTGGTATTCTTCATCCTTTGGATCGCTCCAATCCCGATTCCTTGTATACAGTCGTATTGAAGTTAAGCTATTCGATAAACCTTCCCATGTCACTAAATCTCCACTTGTTGGCGCCCCATCGCTCAGTTCCGTTGTCGCACTGTACTCCGTCGCCACCGCTTGAGCTGCCACATACACTTCCCGGGCCTCGGCTATATAAGCTTTTCCCTTGGCATCGGCCACAAACCCCAGCATCGTCGGGATCGTAAAGGCCGCCAAAATTGCCAGCACCACCAATACCACAATAATTTCCACCAGAGTAAAGCCTTTTTTCCCGCTAATTTGTTTTTTAATCCACTCCATCAATTTCCCCCAACTCATATAATAATCATGGTTTCTTCATTATGATGTCATTTGATTCCCTTTTTCAGGCACAAAAAAAGCCACATCAATGTGTGGCAGCTGGCTGTCGTATTATGTTGCAATTTTCATTACTAATCATAACTTAGACCCTGAAGCTTTGCGTCACAGACTTTCATCTGATATGCTATTCGCTCTTTAATCTTAATTACTTTTCAATTAAAAGTCAAGTTAATCTTTTTATAAATTTTCAAATGCATGTGGTAATTTCTGGCTCAACTATTTTTAAGTTGTTCGTTATGTGAACAGTTTTAATTTATCCGCTGTGTTGCCAGAGATTGCAACTATGATCACCTCGTTGTTTAATCGTTATCGTTGCCGGGAATTGGGTTCGTTATAAAAATTAACAACGTTCGGGCGGTTACTAACCGCCCCGACAAATTCAAATAAACGTTATTGTGTTGGCAAACTACCGGCCAAAATACTGATTAAACTCCTGCTTGTCGCTGGCCCATTCGAGGCCGACCTCGTAGGTGATTTTCTGGTCCCGGACCAGCATCGCCAGATCAGCATTCAGAGTTTTCATACCATCGCGGCCGCCGGTTTGCATTACCGAGGCCAGTTGATGGGTTTTGTTTTCGCGGATCAGATTCAGCACCGCATCGGTGCCGATCAGCACCTCCAGGGCGGCCATCCGGCCATCGCCGCTGGCCAGCGGCACCAGCTGCTGGGTGACGACCCCTTTTAAAATGCTGGACAGCTGGGTGCGGATCTGCTGCTGGCTGTGGGGCGGAAAGACGTCAATGATTCGGTCAATCGTATTGGCCGCGCCGATCGTATGAAGGGTGGATAAGACCAGATGGCCGGTTTCAGCGGCGGTGACGGCGGCGGAAACGGTTTCGTAGTCCCGCATTTCGCCGACCAGAATGACGTCCGGATCCTCCCGCAATGAAGACCGCAGGGCTGAGGCAAAGGAGCTGGCGTCGACCCCGATTTCGCGCTGATGGACAATGCTGTGCTTGTGTTCGTGCTTGTACTCCACCGGGTCTTCAATGGTTAAAATATGGACCGCCCGATTGGTGTTGATGTAGTCAATCATCGAGGCCAGAGTGGTGGATTTCCCGCTGCCGGTCGGGCCGGTGATCAGAATCAGGCCCCGGGGTTCTGACGCCAGCTTGCGGATAATCGGTGGCAGTTTGAGGTCTTCAAAGCTGGGGATGGTATCATTGAGCAGCCGGATCGCGGCGGCATAGCTGCCCTGCTGTTTATAGACGTTGACCCGTTGCCGCAGCCCTTCCGGGGTAACATGGCAAAAATCCAGATCAGTCCCGGACACCAGCAATTTCTGTTCATCGGGGGTCAGCAAGCTGAAAATCAGGTTTTCAATAATCTGCGGATTGTGTTCAAAATCGCTTTGATAAAGCTTGCCGTTTTTGCGAAAAACCGGCGGCAGCTCCCGGGATAAATGAATATCCGAACAATCGTTGTGGCGACCGTAGTTGACCAGATCTAAAAAACTTGTCATAATCCTTCTCCCTATTCCACATAATATGATAATTTAAGAAATTCTTCCATCGAAGTGATCCCCTGGATCGTCAGGTTGGAGACGCTTTTTCGCAAGGGAATCAGCCGGCCGGTTTCTTCGACATGGCTGTAAATGTCTTCGATCGGTTCCTTGCGGGAAATCAGGGTTCGGATGGTTTTGTCAATGGCCAGAATTTCATGGATGGCAGTCCGGCCTTTGTAACCGGTATTATTGCAGATATGGCAGCCGCGGCCGCGATACAGGGTCGTCAGCCGGGGTTCCCCCAGCAGCTCTTTCTCAATTTCGGATGCCGCATAGGCTTCCCGGCAATTGGGACAGATTTTTTTGACCAGTCGCTGGGCCACCACCCCGGTCAGGGAGTTGGCCACCATATAGGGTTCGACGCCCATATCCTGAAGCCGCACCACTGCCGAAACAGCATCATTGGTATGCAGGGTGGACAGCACCAGATGGCCGGTGATGGCCGAACGAACAGCAATCGAGGCGGTTTCTGAGTCCCGGGTTTCACCAACCATGATAATATCCGGATCCTGCCGCAGGATCGAACGGAGTCCCACATCAAAGGTCAGTCCAGCCAGAATATTCACCTGGGTCTGGTTGATTTTGGGCAAATTCCGTTCCACCGGATCTTCGATGGTGGCGATATTAACATTTCGCTGACTGAGCATTTCCAGAATCATATACAGGGTGGTGGTTTTGCCACTACCGGTGGGGCCGGTAATATAAACCACGCCATGGGGACTTTGGAGCATCTGGAGGATTTTTTTATAATCCTCATCATTCATCCCGAATTGACCGGCGTGATCCAGGGGCACGTTCATACTTAAAAAACGCATCACCATTTTTTCGCCGTAAACGGTGGGAATACTGGAACTTCGGACATTCATTTCAACGCCATCAATACGGATTCGGAAATGACCATCCTGGGGTACCCGACGTTCGGCAATATCCAGATTTGACAGGATCTTAATCCGGGCGATCAGGGACTGATGGAGATTATTGGCCAGGGTCAGATAATCGACAATCAGGCCATCGACTCGGAGCCGGATAATGGTTTCTTTTTCAAAGGGCTCAATATGAATATCACTGGCCCCGGCATTATGGCCTTTTAACAAGACTGAATTGACCAGATTGACAATCGGGGCATCCCCCTCGTTGGTGAGAATATCCTCAACAAACGATAAGCTGCTGCCGATGACGGTCTTGTTGGCAGCCGAGGCGGCCTTTCGGGCTTCAATTTCGGTGTAGGATTTCCGGATCGTTTCCAGAATCACTTCCCGGGGCGCCAGCACCACATCGATGTTCATATTGGTAATCAGCCGCAAATCTTCGATGGCATAAAAATCCAGCGGATCATTCATCGCCACCACCAGGTGATTGTTTTCTTCAGCAATGGGAATCAGGGAGTACTTAAAGGCAATGTTCTGGGGGATTTTTCCCGCCGCTTCCAGATCGATGACGGTATCATTTAAATCTAATACCAGTTCATTCAGCCGCTTGGACAGTGCCTCCAGCAATTGAGTCTCAGTTACATAGCCATAGTCGACCAGAATGGCCCCCAAACGTTTGCTTTTGTCCACCTTCTGGTAGGCCAGGGCTTCCTGGAGCTGTTCCTCTTTAATAAACCCGGCGTTGATGAGAATATCGCCGATGCGAATATTTCTAGTTTCCATTATTTTCCTCTTCCCCAAAGATCAATTGTTTGTAAAAATCTGCTTTTCAAATTCACGAACCGTCATCGGTTTCCCAAAATAATAACCCTGAATGATATCACAACCTAAGGTTCTCAGCATTTCAACCTCGGCTTCGGTTTCAATTCCTTCCGCAACCACGGTCATTCCCAGTTTTTTGATCATATTAATGGTGGCTTCCACCACAATATGATTCTGTTCTCGTTTGAGGTGCCCATTGAAAAAGCCCTGATCCATCTTAATCACATCCAGGGGTAGATTTCCCAATAGATTAATGGATGAATAACCCGATCCGAAATCGTCCATCGACATTTTAAAGCCATAATTACGAAAGGTTTCGCCAATCTCAATGATCCGATCAACATCTTCAAAAATACTGGATTCAGTGAGTTCAATTTCCAGATTGCCCCGCTTGATTCGATATTTATTGGTAATGTTTAAAACACTTTCGATAAACCCGGTCTGTTTAAGGTTCTTTCGGGAGATGTTTACCGAAATTGATAATTCCGGATAGTTTTTCTCTTCCCAGCGCTTTAAGATTTTACAGACCTCTTCCAGCATGAACATATCCAGCTTTTTAATGAACCCGGTTTGTTCAAAAATGGGAATAAATTCCCCCGGAAAGATCAACCCTTTACGGGGATGATGCCAGCGCACCAGTGCCTCGCAGCCGCAATAGGCATTGCGATGAAGATTATACTTGGGCTGGAGATACATTTCGAACTCACTATTTTCCAGGGCATCTTCCATCTGGTCCATAATTTCTTTTTCATCACCGATTTTTTTACGGAAGGCATCCGAATAGAAAAACCAGCGTTGGTTATCCGCAGTTTTGGCGGCAATTCGAGCCATATTGGACTTTTCCCGGATTTTTTCGAGGTTTCCTTTTTTATCTTCAATGATATAAATCCCGAAATGACAGGAAAGTCGTTCCTTGATGCCGATGGCCTCCCGTTGTTCATTCAAAACCCGGATAAATTCTTTAATCCGCCGGGTTATTTTGTCGCGATCATCGCAGACGCAGAGGATCGCAAAATGATCCCCGGATACCCGGGCATAGGTTTCCTGTTTACCCATCCGATTTTCCAGAATCCCCACAACCATCTTAAGAACCTGATCGCCCTTTTCATGACCGTACTCTTCATTAATAAAGCGGAACCGGTCAATATCAAAGGTCAACAGGGCACATTGACTGATATTTTTTGATTCCAGAATCTCACTTGCTTCCAGTTTGAATTTCTGCCAGTTATTGCCGCTGGTTACTTCATCAATATAGGCAATCCGTTCCAGTCTCTTTTTGGCCCGATCCTGGTAAAACAGAATGATCATAAACAATAAGCTCATGGCCAGCAGAGCCGCGGCGATCAGCATTAAGGAATACCAGCTGATCTGTTTGGTTTGAGCGCTAACCACCTGGGTGGGCACCACCGTCATCATATACCAGTCATTGATGGCCAGCGGTCGATAAATGATATGTCGCTCCATCCCCCCATAAAAACTGGTATAATTACCGCTTTTTCGGTTCGTCATATTTTCAGCAATGGTTTTTAAATCGTCACCATCTCTAAACTCAGCCTTCTTAAGCAACTCCAGGATGTTCTCAAACGAACCCGGACTGTTGGCATGCGCAGAGGTAACCACTGCATCACCATTGGCTTTGACAATATACGAATAGCCCTGGTTGGAAAAACTGCCCACTTCCAGATATTTTTTCATATTCTCAGTTTCCACCGAAGCCAGAACTAAGGCTACCACTTTATTATCATGAAAAATGGGGGCAGCATAAACATTGATCGGCTTGTCATCCGTGTAATCGTTGATGGTGTCTGATATTGTTGCCGTCCCTTTAATGGCCTCCTGAAAATAAGGGCGGTCGGCGATATTAAAAGATAACCCATCGGAGGTCATCGCATCCCCATTTGGCAGGGCAATCGCCATCCGTTTATAATTCCCCTCGATGGCCGCCAGCTTAATCAGATTCAACATCTGAACCTGATCAAAATTACCACTGGCCTCAATGAGCTTGCTCGTCGTTTTTAAATTTTCCAGTTCATTATTAACCTTGCTTTCCACCAAATCCGCGCCCCGGGTACCAACTTCCGAAAGATATAAAAAGGTCTGCTCTCGCAAGGCCTGATTAATGAGGGACACGTAATACCAGCTCAAGGCAAAAAAAAGAACAACAGTGATAACCGCAACAAAACTGGCTTTAATCTTTTTAGACTTTGTGATCATCTGTCATCCTCTCTTTTTGTTATTTTCTAAAGTTCTTTCCATTCTACCAAATAAAAAGAACTTATTCAACGCAATTGAATAAGTTCTTTTGTTAAAAACAGCTCTATTTATCGGATATCTTTGATATCCACCAGTTCTATTTCGGCCATCGTGCGGTTGGATTTTAAACAATCCAACAGCGCCTGAGCAGTATCCAGTGAGGTCAGCAGGGCGATCGAGGTTTCCACACATTTTCGTCGCATCCGGACATCATCATGATGCGGCATCCGACCCTTGCTGGAGGTGGAAATAACATAGTTCAGCTTGCCGCTTTCGATCAGATCACCGATATTCGGTTTACTTTCCGCCAGTCGGCGAACCACCTTGGTGGGGATATTGTTCTCGTTGAGAATCAGCGCCGTTCCCACGGTGCCGTAGATAACAAAGCCCATTTCATGGAATTGGCGACCGATTTCGACAATCGCCTCTTTATCCCGATCCTTAACGGTGAGCAGGACCCCGCCGGAGCGTTCCATACTACGACCGGAAGCGACCAGGCCTTTGTACAGGGCATCGGCAAAGGTTTTGGCCACGCCTAAAACTTCTCCGGTGGATTTCATTTCTGGTCCCAACTGGGTATCGACATCCTGCAGTTTGGAGAAGCTGAATACCGGCACCTTAACAGCGACATACTCGCCTTCCGGATAAAGTCCCGGCTGATAGCCAAGATCTGCCAGCTTGTCGCCCAACATCATCTTGGTGGCAATGTTGACCATCGGAATATCGGTGACCTTGGAAATGTAAGGCACCGTCCGCGAAGATCGGGGATTGACCTCAATCACATAGACTTCATCTTCATAGATAACATATTGAATGTTGACCATTCCGACAATATCCAGCGCCTTGACCAGCCGGCCGGTGTAGTCGATGATGGTATCCTTAGTGCGCTGATCCAGGGTTTGCGGCGGATAAACAGAAATCGAATCACCGGAATGAACCCCGGCCCGCTCAATATGTTCCATGATTCCCGGAATCAGGTAGCTTTCGCCATCGCTGATGGCGTCCACTTCCACTTCTTTGCCCATCAGATATTTATCAATCAGAACCGGATTTTCCAGTTCCACAGCGGTGATAATGTCCATGTATTCGACCACGTCTTCCCGCTCGTAGGCGATGATCATGTTCTGTCCGCCCAGCACATAAGAAGGTCGCAGCAATACCGGGAAGCCTAACCGTTCGGCCACTTCCACCGCTTCGGTGGTGGTATAGACGGTTTCGCCCTGGGGCCGGCGGATATCGCAGGATTCCAGCAATTGATCAAACACTTCCCGGTCTTCGGCAGCATCAATATTGGCCGGCGAGGTACCCAGAACCGGAACCCCCATTTCTTCCAGATAGCGGGTCAATTTGATGGCAGTTTGGCCACCAAACTGAACAATCGCGCCGATTGGTTTTTCGGTTTCCACTACCGAACGCACATCTTCTTTGGTCAGCGGTTCAAAATAGAGTCGGTCCGAGGTATCAAAGTCAGTGGAGACCGTTTCCGGGTTATTGTTGATGAAAATAGCTTCATAGCCTTTTTCCCGCAGCGCCCAGGCACAGTGCACCGAACAGTAGTCAAACTCAATGCCCTGGCCGATCCGAATCGGACCGGAACCGAGCACCAAAACCCGTTCTTTACCGGTGGGATGTTCTTCGATAAATAAAGCCGCTTCATTTTCTTTATCCCGGGTTGAATAAAAATAGGGGGTCTGGGCCGCAAATTCGCCGGCGCAGGTATCAACCATTTTAAAGGAAGCGTAGGTTTTGGGATCTTCATTGATCTTTTCGCCGGATAATTCCTCGATGGTTTTATCCAAAAAGCCGATTTCCCGGGCTACCCGGACTCGTTCTTCGGTTAGACCCAGGGTCGCCAGGTCTTTTTCCATCACCGCCAGATGGCGCAGCTTATCTAAAAACCATTTATCAATTTTAGTAATCGCAAAGATGGTATCCAACGCGACGCCCCGCTTGATCGCTTCATAAACCACAAAAGAACGTTCATCATCCGAATCCGACAGCATTTTCATGATGTCGTCATCACTGGCTTCCACCAACTTTTCAACGGTTAATGTTTCCATCCCCAATTCTATCGAACGGATCGCCTTCATCATGGCATGTTCAAAACTGGAGCCAATCGACATGATTTCACCGGTGGCCTTCATCTGAGTGCCTAAGGTTCGTTTGGCATAGACAAATTTATCAAAGGGCCAGCGTGGGAATTTCACGACGATATAATCCAGCGCCGGTTCAAAACAGGCGGTGGTGGTGCCGGTGACCTCATTGATGATTTCATCCAGTGAAAAGCCAATCGCAATCTGGCTGGCAACCTTGGCAATCGGATAACCGGTCGCTTTTGATGCCAGCGCCGATGAACGGGACACCCGGGGATTAACCTCAATCACCGCGTAGTTGAAGTTTTCCGGATTCAGGGCAAACTGACAATTACAGCCGCCTTCAACCCCCAGCGCGGAAATAATTTTCAGGGCTGAGGTCCTAAGCATCTGGAATTCCTTGTCACTTAAGGTTTGACAGGGTGCTACGACAATGGAGTCGCCGGTGTGAATCCCGACCGGATCAAAGTTTTCCATACTACAAACGGTGATAACATTGCCTTTAGCATCCCGCATCACTTCAAATTCGATTTCTTTCCAGCCGGCAATGCCTTTTTCGACCAGAATCTGGCTGATCGGTGATAAGCGAATACCATGAGTGGCAATTTCTTCCAGCTCCTGCTGGTTATTGGCGATCCCACCACCGGTGCCGCCCAGGGTAAAGGCCGGACGGACGATCACTGGATAGCCAATGGTGGCGGCAAAGCGAACCGCATCCTCAATGGTTACTACCACTTCGGAGGGAATACAGGGTTCGCCGATTTCCCGCATCATATCCTTGAAGGCCTGACGGTCTTCAGCTTTTTCAATGGTTTCCAGGTTGGCACCTAACAGCTTGACGCCGTGGGCATCCAAAAATCCTTCTTTGGCCAGCTGCATCGATAGGGTCAGCCCGGTTTGGCCGCCCAGGGTGGAGAGGATACTATCCGGTTTTTCCATCAGAATGATTCGTCTGATTACTTCCAGGGTCAGGGGTTCAATATAAATTTTATCCGCCATCGCCTTATCGGTCATGATCGTGGCCGGGTTGGAGTTAATCAGGATGACTTCCAGCCCGACATTTTTCAGGGCTTTACAGGCCTGGGTGCCGGCGTAGTCAAATTCGGCCGCCTGACCGATGACAATGGGGCCGGAGCCGATCACCAGGACTCGTTTAATATCGCTTCTTAAAGGCATCCTTGTTGCCCCCTTTCCATAAGATCAGTAAATTGTTCAAATAAATAGCCGGTATCGTTGGGGCCGGCGCTGGCTTCGGGATGGAACTGCACCGTAAAGGCGTGGATGTCGGGATATTCAACCCCTTCACAGGTACCGTCGTTTAAATTGAAATGGGTCACTTTTCCCACTTCCGCGGGAATGCTTTCCGGCACCACCGCATAGCCATGGTTCTGACTGGTAATAAAAACCCGGTCTCTGGTGACATCTTTAACCGGCTGGTTCATACCCCGGTGGCCGTATTTAAGCTTGAAGGTTTCGCCGCCCAGGGCCAGCGCCAGCAGCTGGTGGCCCAGACAGATGCCAAAAATAGGCTTGCCATATTTGACAAAATCTTTAAGATTTTCGATGATTTGTATGTTTTCGGCCGGATCGCCCGGTCCGTTGGACAGCATGATCCCGTCGGGATTGAGCATCTTAATTTCCTCGATGGTGGTGTTGGCCGGCATCACGGTAACGTTGCAACCTAAGCGCAGCAGCATCCGCAGAATATTATGTTTATACCCATAATCAATCAGAGCCACGTGGTTGGCCCGGTTGACCTGGCTGTAATACCAGCCCTTGTTTTTGCGGGTCACGGCCTGCACCGGATTGACCACTTTAAAAGCGCGGATTTTTTCCAGCAGGGCTTCTTTGGTGGTGGCAATATCTTCGGTGGTAATAGCGCCATTCATGGTGCCATGTTCGCGGATCACCCGGGTAATGGCCCGGGTGTCGACATCCCAGATCCCGATTTTATCCTGTTCAATCATAAACTCGTTAATATTATGAGTATTTCTGAAATTCGACGGTTCTTCACACCATTCTTTGGTAATATAACCGTTGATCCAGCTTCGTTCCGATTCCATATCGTCGCTATTAATCCCATAGTTTCCGATTAAGGGATAGGTTTGCAACACAATCTGTCCATAATAAGACGGATCAGTGAGCACCTCCTGGTAACCGGTCATCCCGGTCGTAAAGACGATTTCGCCAATGGTGGTGCCTTCGCACCCAAAATTATAGCCTTCAAAAACACTGCCATCCGACAGCACCAGCCAGGCCCGCTTATCTCGTTTGTAATAAGACATTGTCTACCTCCGTATTATATATTTCCAAAAAATACCTGATTGCACGCAACCAGGTATTTCAATTTAGCACATTTATCGAATTGCTAAGTCCTCTCGATTCGGGCCAACGCCGACATAGGCAATGGTCGTTCCAACCAAGTCTTCAATTGTTTTAATGTATTTTTTTGCATTCTCTGGTAAATCTTCCAGTCGTCGGATACCGGTGGTATCGCTCATCCAACCGGGAAGGGTAATATAAACCGGTTCGACCCGTTCCAGGTCTTCGGTATTGGGAAAATCTTTAATTAACTCGCCATCTAATTTATAATCCACACAGATTTTAATCTCCGGTAGATCATCCAGTTTATCAATTTTACATAAGGCCAGTTCATCAAACCCGTTGATAGCATGGGTATATTTCAGCACTGGGATATCGATCCAGCCCAAACGACGGGATCGGCCGGTTCTGGCGCCAAACTCATCATCCGGTTTTTCGCCGGTGCCCCGCAGGATATCAATGGTGCCACCAAATTCTTCGGTCGGAAAAGGACCAGCTCCCACCGCACTGGAAAAGGCTTTCGCCACCCCAATGACCTTATCAATTTTCTTGGCCGGAAATCCGCCACTGACCGCCGCATAAGCAGCGATGGGGTTGGATGAGGTAACATAGGGGAAAATCCCCAGATCAATATCTTTCATCGCTCCCAATTGGCCCTCGAAAAGAATATTTTTGTCGGCGTCAATCATATCGTGCAAATAACCAACCGGATTGACAATCATATGACCAAAGGTCTCGGCCCAGAACTCACATTTGGCAAACAGGGCTTCCACCGTGTAGGGTTCTATCTTATAGGAAGCCATTTGGTCATTGACCACTGGTACAATGGTTTCCAGCTTCTTTTTGGCATTGTCAAGATTTAAAAGATCTTCAAAACGCAAACTTTTTCGCATCGCTTTATAGGCATAGGCTTGACCGATGCCCCGCTTGGTGGTCCCAATGCCGCCGCTGGCTTCCATCAGTTCATCCAGTTTTTGATGATAGGGCATGAGGATATGAGCTTTTGCCGATATTTTAAGTCCTGCCAGGCTTAACTTTGCTTCGATGATCTGTTGCATTTCTTCAAGTAAAACATCCGGATTAACAACCATGCCTGTTCCGATTAAACATTGACAATCTTTGTTGAAAACACCGCAGGGAATTAAATGAAGTTTGAAAACACCATAATCATTAATAACAGTATGACCGGCGTTGTCGCCCCCTTGAAACCGAACAATTAAATCAGACTGTTTGGCGAAATAATCCACCATTTTGCCTTTGCCTTCATCGCCCCACTGGGCGCCAACTAATACAGAAATCGACATCTATTCTCATTCCTTCCATCAACCACAGACCTGCAGCACCTCGGCAGCCTGAATTTGCATCCATTTTTGTCGGAGAGCCTTGATCGAACACCACTTATTAGCATCTTTAATTATTTTAAAATAAAAAATTTATGGGATCATTTTTTCCCACAGTATTATAACATAAAGCCATCGGATTTGTTCCACATATTTTAAAATTTTTCAATGATATTGTTTACATTTTTTATTTTTGTCGTTTAAGCCCGTACACTCTTAAAAACAAGCTTCTGTTTTTAAAGCTTATCATGTAAAAAGCTTCATAACAAGGTTTTATCTCGTCAGGAAGCTTAATTTGATGATTTTCTATTATTATCTATTTCCTTGCTTTTTATCATAAGTTTTGATAATCTGTTCGGCCACCTTGCGGGGCGATGTTCGCATATCCATGGCCTTCTTTTGAATATAGCGGTGAGCCTGATCTTCGGTCATATCCAGATGCCCCATCAGGAACAGTTTTCCCCGATAGACAACCCCAAGGTCGTCTATTTTTGCTTTCAAGGCCTGGTTCTGACTTTGCAGCTTTTGGATTTTTTCCCGGGACTGACAGACAAATCGGACGTTTTGCACCAGCAGCTGCCGGTTCAGGGGTTTAGGGACCACAAAAGCCGCTGTATCAACCAGTTTTTCTTCAACGTGATCGACCAGTTCACTTTTGACAATCAGGATCACCCCGACCATGAATTTTTCCAGAATATCAACGGCAAAATCGACACCGAATTCATCACCTAAAGGGGTGTTCACGATCACCAGATCATATTCAATTTCCTGGAGTCTCCGCCGGCCTTCGGCTGCTGAATTGGCCGAGTCAATTAATTGAAAATTCATCGGGCGTAAAATATCGGCCAGCCCACGGATGACGTCATCTTGTTTACATACCAGTAATACGCTGCTCATCCCCTTCACCTCCTGCCGTAATGTATTTTCTGTTTAATAAGTTAAGAGGTAGCGATCAATTTCCCAGGGGTGAACGGTTTTGATATAGTCCATCCATTCGGCGGTTTTCAGCTCAATGTATTTTTCGGCCAGATTTTCTCCCAGCACCGCTTTAATTAACGGATCCGCATCCATTTCAGTCAGGGCATCCATTAAGGTGATCGGCAGCTCCTGAATGTTTTTAACCGCTGCCGGATCTCTGGTTATTTCATCTTCATCCAGTTTTAATTCATCCATCAACACCAGCTTCTTGTCAATCCCTTCAAGACCGGCCGCCAGAATAATGGCAAAGGTCAAGTAGGGATTGCAGGTGGGATCTGGTCCGCGCAGTTCAAAGCGATAATACTCATCGGACTCCATCGGGATCCGGATCAGCGGTGAGCGGTTTCCAAAGCCCCAGCCGATATGCCGGGGCGCTTCCTTGCCGCCGGTTAACCGCTTATAGCTGTTAACCAGGGGGTTGGCAATGGCTGTCATGCCTTTAACATGAGCCAGTACGCCGGCCATAAATTGGCGGGCTTCTTCGCCCAGAACGCCGTCTTTATTTTCAAAAATATCCTGTCCGTTTTTCAACAGTGATACATGAATATGCATACCACTACCCGGTTCATCCATCAGCGGTTTCGGTAAAAATGAGGCATGAACGCCATTTCGCTGCGCCACGGTTTTCACCACCGTTTTAAAGGTCATGATCTTGTCTGCTGCTGACAGGGCATCGTCGTATTTAAAATCAATTTCATGCTGGCCCCGACCGGCTTCGTGCCGCGAACTTTCGATTTCAAAGCCCATGTCTTCCAGGGTCAGACAAATTTCCCGGCGGGTGTTCTCGCCCCGATCATAAGGTGCCAAATCAAAATAACCGGCCTGATCAGTGGGAATGGTGGTGGGATCGCCGTTTTCATCCTGTTTGAATAGATAAAACTCACATTCAGCGCTGGTATTAAATTCATACCCCAGAGCCTTAGCCCGATTAATCGTTTCCTTTAAGATATAGCGGCTGTCTGCTTCAAAAATATCACCATTAGGGTATTTGATATCACAGAGAATTCTGGCGACCTTCCCTTGCTGCGGCCGCCAGGGCAAGAGTTGAATGGTGCTGATATCGGGATACAAGACCAGATCCGTATACCTGGATTCTGAAAATCCCACCACTAACGAGGCATCAAAAGGAATCCCGCTGGCCAGAGCACGTTCCATCTGCATCGCCGTAATGGCAATATTTCGATTTTGTCCAAAGAGATCACAAAACTGAAGGCGAATAAATTTCACATCATTCGCTTCAATAAATTTCATCGCTTCAATTATATTCTTCGCTAAGCTCATTCTAAACCTCCACTTATTTAATAAGAAGCAGCATCGATTTACTTCTCACCGATACCTATTAATCCGGTTAATTATATCGATTATTTAAACCGACCAATACCTGCCGATGGGTTTGCTCTTTTTTGTACCCATTTTTTCCATAAATCCACATCTTTTACACCATTGCCTGACTTCAAACAAAAAAAGAACATGCTAAATGATCCCCTCTGCAATCTGAAAATTTCAGGAGGATCGAACGCCTTTGTTCTTTAATAACTGTTCTTATTCTATTTTTGTATACAATGTACTTTGTGTGTTAGTTCTATCATTAAAACATATTTCCGCTAATGTTTCAATTTATTTTTATCTTATTTTACCTGACAAGGTTTTCAGTTTATTTTTACTGCTGAAAACCCTTCAAACTTTCAGCTCAAAGGGTTTTTATTCAGCAAGTCTACAGGTTTTTACTTATTGAACCTGGCCTTTTTCCATTTGGGCCAGGACCATTTGTCTCAGCATCTCCATCGAACCGGCAAATTCCTCCAGCGTTAAGCCTGGCACGCGTTCCGCTACCAGGCGATAACCGGCTTCAAAGTCTTCGGCGGCATTTAACGCCATCATCAGATCTGCATCTCCCAACAAGGCATCCAGTACCTTGACATGTTTTTCTTCATCCATTTCAAATTTAATACTCATTTTGCTTTCCTTTCGTTATTAATCCTCAAAATTAATTGTCTAACTTATTTTCAATCATATTTTATCTTGGTTTTTCCTTCACATTATATAGCAGGCCTGAGTTTTTGTAAATCATTCCCGTGACACTTAAGAAATTGATAACCATTACATATAAATTTTAGTAAATTTTACTTTACAAGACACTTTTCATCGTCTATAATGAGTTTAAATTTAAATAGTGATAACGGCCACAAAAGTGGAGATAGCAATGGTGCTTTGAAAGTGTAATGATAACTTTCTAAGGCGCTTTTTTTTTAGCCACTTTCGGGCTACCCTACAAGGGTTCCCAAAAGCAGTTATCGATCTTTTCAGATAGTACCCATCTGAAAATTAGTCTCTCTTCAGAAAGAAGGTATTCAATTCAATTAGCAAGAAACCTTCGATTTGATTTTTCTTAGCTTTTATTATAACATATCTGACAATGGTGCCATATATGTTATAGTTATACAAATTATATTTTAGGAGGAAACACACGTGCCAATTAATGAAAATGTATCCGAACTTTTCGGATCAAAAGTTTTTAACTCCGGTGTTATGCGCAAGCGCTTACCAAAGCATATTTACGCTTCGCTGTTGAAAACAATGAAAGAGGATTTACCTCTAGAAGAAAATGTAGCAGAAGTTGTGGCAAATGCCATGAAAGACTGGGCTTTAGAATTGGGTGCGACTCATTATACTCATTGGTTCCAACCAATGACTGGTATCACTGCTGAAAAGCACGATGCTTTCATCAACCCAACCGAAGATGGCAAAGTCATTATGGAATTCTCCGGAAAAGAATTGATCAAAGGTGAGCCAGATGCTTCCTCTTTCCCCTCCGGCGGTTTAAGAGCAACCTTCGAAGCTCGAGGTTATACTGCCTGGGATCCAACATCCTATGCTTTTATTAAAGGAACCACCCTCTATATTCCCACCATTTTCTGTTCCTACTCTGGTGAAGTTCTTGATAAGAAAACACCACTGTTACGATCTATGCAGGCCCTCAATACCCATGCGGTTCGTATTTTAAAACTGTTTGGTAAAGACGACGTCAAGAAAGTAACCTCCACCATTGGTGCTGAACAGGAATATTTCCTGATTGAACGGGAAATGTATAAACAACGTAAGGACTTGATCCTTTCCGGTCGTACCTTATTTGGTGCCAAACCACCAAAAGGCCAGGAAATGGAAACTCATTATTTTGGTAAAATTCGTGGTCGAGTTGCCGCTTATATGGCTGACCTGGATCAGGAATTATGGAGTCTGGGGATTGCCTCTAAAACTCGACACAATGAAGTTGCTCCGGCCCAACATGAGTTAGCACCAATTTTTGCTAATACCAATATTGCTACCGACAATAATCAGTTAATTATGGAATTCATGCAACGGGTTGCCTACCGTCATGACCTGGCTTGTCTGTTACATGAAAAACCTTTTGATTTTGTCAATGGTTCGGGAAAACACAATAACTTCTCGATGTCCACCAACACCGGCGAAAACTTGTTGGAACCAGGCAAAAACCCGGTCGAAAATAAGCAATTCCTACTTTTCCTTTGTGCCACCATTGAAGCGGTTTATAAATACAGCGAAATGCTGCGAATTACGGTTGCCAGTGCCGGTAATGACCACCGTCTGGGCGCTAACGAAGCGCCACCAGCGATTGTTTCGGTCTTCCTGGGCGAACAATTAACAGCTGCTTTAAAATCCATCGAAACTGGCAAACCAGTATCTGCTGCAAAAGATCTGGTCATGGAACTTGGGGTTAACAGCTTACCAAAATTCATCATTGATGCAACCGACCGAAATAGAACCTCCCCATTTGCCTTTACTGGTAATAAATTTGAATTCAGAATGCTGGGATCAAACCAATCGATTTCCGGTCCAAATATAACCATCAATACGATTGTTGCTGATGTATTAAAAGAATATGCTGATACTCTGGAAAAAGCTGCTGATTTTGATACTGCTCTTGATGTATTACTTCAAAATACTGTTAAAGAATGTAAGAATATTGTCTTCAATGGTAATAACTACTCTGACGAATGGGTTGAAGAAGCGGCTCGACGCGGTCTGCCAAACTTAAAAACCACTCCGGAAGCTTTAGCAGAATTTACTTCCGCAAAGAATGTTGCTCTTTTTGAACGACACAATATCTTTACTCCGGCAGAAATGGATTCTCGTTATGAAATTCATTTGGAAGAGTACATCAAAACTATCAATATTGAAGCTTTAACGATGCTTAACCTGGCTAAACGTGATATCTCACCTGCTGTTATTACCTACACAAAAGAGGTTGTTGATACCCTGATTGCTAAAAAAGCCTGTGGCGATGCCATCGATGTTTCAGCAGAAGCAACCCTGGTTGAAAGATTATCCAAACTTTCCGGGGACCTGATTAAAGCTATTGATGCACTTGAAACTACCCTTACCGATATTAAGGATTGTGACTCCGCTCAGGCTGAAGCTAACTATTCCTGTGAAAAAATTATTCCCGCCATGGAAACCCTGCGAGTAGTAGCTGATTCTCTTGAAGAAATCACCGCTCGAAAATACTGGCCATTCCCAACCTACGAAGATATCTTATTCTACGTATAGATCAAAAAAACCGGGGCGGGGTTTTTACCCCACCCCCTTCTATTACATTTCATGTTAAACTATAAGGAGGTTCATATGAAAAAGCTTGAAATAGTCATCAAACCCGAAAGACTGGAAGACCTGAAAGAAATCCTCAATACCTGTGATGTTCAGGGTATGATGATTACCAATATAATGGGATACGGAAACCAGAAGGGTTATCAAAAATCCTATCGCGGAACGGCTTACACCGTAAATTTTCTTCCCAAAATCAAGGTGGAAACAGTAACCGATGCCGAAACAGCAGGAATAATTATTAAGATCATTAAAGACCGTCTGGCAGCTGATGACGAAATTGGCGGCGGCAAAATTTTCGTGTACGATGTCGCCGATGTTATCCGTATTCGTACCGGAGATCATGGAGTTGATGCAATATAATATGAATAGAAAAAGTAATCTAAACTATCAAAGGAGATAGGTTTTAATGAGAAATTAAAGCTGTCTCTTTTTTTATACCCCAAATGATTACTTTGTTTCTATTTGAAAGATTTAATTTTAACAAGAGAGGTTGTTATTATGGAATTATTAGAATTAACACAATATATCGACATTGTTTGGGTCTTCCTGGCTTCAGTACTTGTCTTCTTTATGCAAGCCGGCTTTGCAATGGTTGAAACCGGGTTTACCCGGGCTAAAAATGCCGGGAACATCATCATGAAAAACTTTGTGGATTTTATGATTGGTTCAGTATTATTCTTCTGTTTTGGTTTTGCTTTTATGTTTGGTCCCGATGTGGGCGGACTCATCGGGATGGGCGGATTTTTCAATCCCGAAAACCTGACCAATGTTTCAGCTTTTGAAGCGGTCACGCCGGAACTGTTCATCTTTTTCCAGACGGTCTTTTGTGCTACTGCTGCCACCATTGTCTCTGGTGCTGTGGCCGGACGAACTAAATTCTCTGTTTACTGTCTGATCTCAGCCTTTGTCAGCCTGATTATTTACCCAGTTGTCGGACACTGGGCATGGGGCGGCGGATTCCTTGGTACCATGGGATTCATTGATTTTGCCGGTTCTACTGTTGTTCACTCGGTTGGTGGCTGGACTGCTTTAATGGGCGCCATCATGGTTGGTCCCCGGATTGGTAAATATAACAAAGACGGAAAAGCTAACGCCATTCCTGGTCATAGTTTGACCTTAGGTGCTCTTGGTGTCTTCATTCTCTGGTTTGCCTGGTTCGGATTTAACTGTGGTAGTACCCTGGCTGTAAATTTAGACATTGGCCATATTGCCATGACCACCAATCTGGCTGCTGCCGCTGGTGGATTAACCGTTATGTTCCTGACCTGGGCCCGTTACAAAAAACCGGATATTTCAATGACCCTTAATGGTGTGCTGGGTGGATTGGTTGCGATCACCGCCGGTTGTCTGGTTGTTACCCTCTGGGGTGCCATTGTCATCGGCATCATCGCTGGTGTGATCATTACCTTCGGAATCCCTTTCATTGATCAAAAGCTGAAAATTGATGATCCCGTTGGCGCCATTGGCGTACACTGTATGAACGGTGTTGCGGGTACCTTATTGGTTGGTTTATTTGCCAACTACCTGCCGGGAACCGAAGATGCAATTCTGGGTTTATTATATGGCGGCGGATTTGCGCAGCTTGGCGTCCAGTTCGTCGGTGTCCTGGCTGTTGCAGCCTGGACCTTAGGAAGCTCTTTCGTCCTCTTCTTTGTCCTTAAGAAAACCATGGGTCTGCGAGTTGAAAAAGTTGTTGAAATTGAAGGTCTTGACGTTCACGAACATGGCATAGAAGCTTACTCTGACTTTGTCAGCCGCATGAACTAACAGTCCGATTTACCGTTTTACCTTAAAAAATATTATATATCACCAGGACGGATTAGGAGCACCCCCCTTGCTACAAAGTCCGCCCTGGTTTGATAAAATGTATGGAACACCTAATGTTGTGACAAAAAAGCCCTAGAAGTCTTTGCTTCCAGGGCTTTAATCGTTTATTTGATTCAATGCTATATTTTTATGATTTGTTTTTTATTTTATTAATGGTACCAATCATGCTGCAATTTTTAAAACTCGGCAAAGGCCTTGCCAAACTCGACGCAGCGGTGGCGCCCCTCTTTATCGGGTTCACCTAAAATAGTCAAGCCGTGATCAAAAAGAATAGCGCCCAGATCTTTTATCTGGTTCTCCCACTCCTGCATCCATTCGCCATCGCCCCAGCCGTGGGATCCGAAAAGAGCTACCTTTTTTCCCTTTAAATGTTCCGAAATCGCCTCAAAAAACGGTTCAAACTCGCCTTTTTCCAGCGCTTCCCCGGTCATCGCCGGACAGCCCAGGGCAATTTTATAATAGCTGTCAATACTGTTAATATCAAAGTCAACGACGTTGACTAAAATTGCTTTAGCGCCGGCTTCGTCAATACCATTCGATATTTTTTCGGCCATGATCTCAGTGCTTTCTTTATAACTCCAATATATCACACCAATTTTATTTACCAGTTCCATTTCCGTTTCTCCTTCTTATGTTTGAATTTACAGTTGTCTATTTATATACCCCAAAATCAGCCGGTTATTCTTCAATCTGCAAACCTGAATTAAATTTTTTTAATTCCTGAGCCAGGATCTGGACACAAACTTGCAGATGGTCTTCGAGCAAAGCCTTGTTGTGTCGCAGTCCTTCCCGATAATAAGCCCGGGTTTTTTCCTGGATGGCAAATTTACCCAGCAGTCCCACCACTGGTATCGCTAAAAAAAACGCTCCGGCAATTGAGGTTCCAATTTTATCGCTTTTTTTAATCTGAAAATGGGTAATTTGGGGGATTCGCTGTTGATCCGTCACTTCCACCAGGGCGTTGCCTGAAAACTGGCGGCTGAAGGCAACATAGAATTGATAGGCTTCATTAAAAAGAGCATCCGACTCCTTGCCAATCTCGTCAAAAATCTCCTGGGCATAGATATCAAAATATTCATTGCGGCTGGCTTCTTTTTTTCCGGAGGTCGGGTTTAAAAACCCCACATGCTTTTGAACCAGTTCCTGACAATCCCCAAACCATCTATTTATTTTCGCCTGGCCGATCACTGCCAATATTTGCGGCATTTTGCCAGAAATGGAATCAAGCAGATTAACCTTGATCTGATGGATGATTTTTCCTTTACCAAAGGCCTGGGTGGTCTTGCCACTAAGCAGAGTTTTAGCATGGCTGGATACCTCGACAATATCCTGATTCCTTACCCTCGTTTTTGTTGTGATCTCTGTTCGCATCGCCGCAATGGCGGTTTCCACATTCATCACATCGCAATGGGTCAGTACCACCAGCACCGGGTTGCCAGCCTGCCCCAGAGCGGTGATCATTTCCAGATCAAAGTCTTCCACCCGGGCTGATTTGGCAGACAAACAATAAATAATGGTGTGGAACCAGTCTTTGATCTCCCGGACATCATGTTGATCCAGCACCTCCTGAATCAGGGCTTTCCAGCTTTCCGATTTATCCGCTTCCAGGCCCCAGGAGTCGTAAAGATGAAGGACTAGCTCGGGGCTCAGCGGAATCGTTTCGGCAAAAATCCCCATCCCGGTCACCGGTCGGCCGGCTCCGGTTTTCATCAGATCAGCGCCAAAAATATAGTTGAACAGGGATGTTTTCCCGACCCCGGTTTTTCCTAATATCAGGACATTGGTCTCGCACCGTTTAGCCATGTCGGGAAACCTTAAACCATTCGGCCATTAAGCCGGCAATATTCTCACCATTAAAATAGTCGGCCCAGACAATTTCTTTGCCTTCTTCAAACACCGCGGTGGCACAGCGAAAACAGATCTCCGAAATGGCATAGCCCATGGCGGCGGTAAAACTGGAGGCCACCACGGTGTTAACGGTGGTACCGATGGCCGTTCCGACCCCGGGAATCAATTTAAAGAGATTGGCACTGAGAGTCTGGGCCAATAACCGGCCGGATTCAGAAACCACCACCGAACCCACCAGCGACGACAGATTCCCCAGTTTCTGGTCCAGTCCATAAGTTTTCATGATGTGCAGGGACATCTTAATCTGAATCGGCACCAGCAGCGCCGCATCAGAAAAAGGGATTGGCGTTAAAGCCACCCCGGCCGCGCCACTGGTATACAGGGGAATAATCTTGTGGTTAATCAATCGTTTTTTAGCTTCGAGATTTCCTTTAAGGGCACTGATAAACCCTTCGCGCAAGGATTCATCCAGATGATCAATGGCCCACCTGATCAGTTCTTCCCATTGCAGATAATCCTGCAAAGCTGCTGTCACCTCCGGATCAGCGGCCACACTGGTGCGGAAAAATTCCACCTGGCAATCGTTTCTGATCGCCGCTTCCATGGCCTCAAGTTCTTCGGCATCGAGGTTATCGATTTGGGTCAGCACCACCGCCACCGGCAGCTTTTTTGCTTTAAGCATCTGGATCACAGCGATATCCATATCGGTTACCCGTTTATTTCCGGCCGAGATGCAATACCAGACCTCATGGATCTGGTTGGTCAGCTCCTGACTGGTGTCTTCTTTTTTAGACGGGTTATTGGCCGCATCGCGGCATTCATTTACCCAGCTTTCAACATTGGCCTTATATTGAGATATTTTTTCGGTCCCGATTTCATAACCTTCGGTGTCATAAAGGACCACCCCGGCATCGGCCCGTTGATATTTGGTAATTCCCCGGGTCACCGGAATGCCATGACCGATGCGGGCCACCGCTGCGCCAAAAACATAATTCACCACCGAGCTTTTTCCGGCACCGGTGGCGCCACAGATTAAAATATTTGGTTTCTTGATGCCTGCACTGATTTCGCCAAGGGTTTTATTAAAATCAAAATCATCGGGCCGATAGTCTTTCATTTTGTTCCCTCTTTCTTCATTACTGCCTGGTTGTTAACATTTCGTTGCCATTTTTTATAATCATTGTACCAGAGAATTGTTAATTTCTTTTTAATTAAAACCTTCACCTAATTATCACAAAATAATCAAGATCCGACCACAGATTTGCGTTAAACTAAGAACAGTAATCCATCGCAACTGTCTTCTCAATGGGTTTTCACCAAGGGATTGTCCCTCAATAATCCCCTGGTTTAACATAGATTTTCTTTTCATGAACTCCTTTCTCACAAAAAAGAATCCTCATAAAGTAGGGGATTCTTTTTTGATGTTGCTTTTGATTTGCTAATTCGCTATTCTGAAACCGTCTGATTTTCATTATTCTTAGACGGTACCCGGGCCGAAGGCACAAATTCGGCCGTCGCATCGGTATGGATGGCCTGATCGTCAAAATAGATATGGGCACCGAAGGCCTTAAGGACCTCCTGCTTACTCATGCCGCCCAGAAAAAAGGCTTCATCGATCCGTACATCCCAGGCCCGTAGGGTCCGGATGACCCGCTCGTGGGCCGGAGCATTTCTGGCGGTGACCAGCGCCGTGCGGATCGGTGCCCGGTTTTTATCAAACTCTTTCTGTATCACCGACAGAGTTTTAAGAAACTTGGCAAAGGGCCCTTCCGGCAACGGCTTTCGGGCATTCTTGGTTTCGTTGGCCTGAAAGGCTTCAATGCCCTGGCTTTTATAGATCTGCTCCGATTCGTCGGAGAATAGCACGGCATCGCCATCAAAGGCGATCCGGATCTGGTCGATTTCTTTTACTTCGTCATAGGCCAGGTGCTGGGTATAAATAATCCCCGCCGCGACCCCGGCATTAATCGCCTCCTGAACATCTTCCTCATTAGCGGAAAGAAAGAGATCGGTGTTAAAGGCCTCCAGATAAGGTGAAAGCAACGCGCCGCTGACCAAAGCCGCCCGGGTGATATCCAAATTGTAATGCTTGATGGAGTTAAAAATCCGCAGACTGCTGTCGGCATTATTTCGGGACATCACAATGATCTCGGTTTTCCGTTCCTCCGAACCGATTTCGTTGAGCTTCAGTAAGGCTTTGATTAAGGCAAAGCCGGTTCCCGGTTTTAACAGATCATTCTCATGTTCAATCTGATAGTTGGTATACGCCTCCACTCCTTCTTCATTAAAAATCTGATTTTCCTCTTCCAGATCAAAAAGAGCCCGGGATGAGATGCCGACAACCAAACAGTTTTCAAATTTATGCATGTTATTCCTCTTATCTTCTATCTCGCAATGATTTTTTTAACTTAACGCCTCTGTTGAAAGATCATGTTATCCACAATTGTGTTGATTCTATCGACAATTGTGGATAAGTTTGTCAGCTCTAATTTTTCTCAGCCAGCCAATCTCATCAACATGCCAAAAGAACCTTTCTCGTTGAGAAAGGTTCTTGCAATTAAATTTTAATATTCTTATCATATCACCTCAATGCTTGATAGTAAAGGGAATCCTGTCAGACTTTTGTTTGTTTAAGCAAAATGATCCGTTTCTTCCAGTGTTATTTTAGTAATCCGCAGGCTCGGAAGCTGTTCCTGCAGTTCAGTTTCTGAATAAGCACTGGCTTTATTGATACCAACCTGTTTAAATTCCTTATTTTAAGCCATTTTCAGATACCCTTCAGCTGATTTTAACGTATAGAGAATCATCTTATTTCATAACCTTTTCTTCCAGATCATATCAGGTCGACAGTCCCTTAAGCCGATCCCGGTTCTGGCATTTAACCCCGGTCTTCAGTTTTTCCCAGGCTTCACCGTTGTGAATAAGTTCCAGTGCCATATCATCGCCTTCCCGAATGCTTGGCACCTGGTCTCTCAAAAAGAGAATCAGACCGGCATTTAAGGCAACAATTTTTCCCCGAATTTTAGTTTCTTTTCCGTTTAAAAGCCGTACAATACATAAAGCGGACGCTTCCACTGACTCAAATGTTCGAATTCCATCCACAATTACCGGACTTATCAACATATCCTGTGGATTAAATGGGTAGTTTTCCACAGTGCCATCTTCTTTGAGCTCAGCAATATAAGACACCTATTTAGCAACTCCAATTAATGATTCTGCATGATAATTGGTTTCTTTTGTTAAGATTCTTTGTTTGAGGCTCCCCCTTCGTCTAAACATATTTCCATCCCAGCTTCACTGCTGGAGCTTTCAAATAAAACGACCCCTTGCTGATCGGTTAAGCGTACCCACACCTCAGCGGTGATACTCTCCACGATCTCCCGATCCATCAGTCCATCCACTGGCGCCCGGAGTCTTCCTCCGCCGGCCATCTGAGCTTTAAAGACCAGAGCCCCGGCTGGACCTTCGAGCTCGCCGGCACAGGTTCCCTTTTCTCTATCGACTTCCCACTTTACCAGCCGGGAATGATTGTAGGTAGCAAAACGCCGGGTGATCCCATTAAAATCAGTGAAGTAGGCAAAAAACCCGGGAAATTCCATTCCCAAAAAGGGGATGTTCGCCCGAGAAAAAACAAAAGAAGCATTTCTTGTTTCAAAATGGCTAGCCTGAAGCCAGAGATAGGTTTTGGGAAATGACCGGCCGTAGTCTTTTTCGATATAACCCACACCGCCATTAAAATCGAGAATCTTACCATCCAACTCAATAACACCCGCTATTTCATGATATAAATGGATAATCGCGTGGTAGCATTCCATAAATGGTATTATCCCAAAAGGTCCCATAATTCCGGGATTCTTTCGGCCGCTGGGAAAGGCATGGCTATTGTTAAAAGTCAACCGTCCTTTAATGCTCCCTTCCGCGGTATCCACATTCAAAGACAGGCCCTGAGCATTAAAACCATTGTTCTCAATTTCCAGATCAAACTCGTCTGATCTGGCATTGAACTCTGAATAAGGAAAATGATGATACCAGGTTTTTCCGTTGACGGCATTGATTACCTGGATAAAGGCATGCTTTTTCCCCTGTGGATCAATGGCCATTCCCGGAATAATGGCAATGGCGTGTTTTCGATCAGCACTGATACATTTAAAATACCAGCCTTCAAAATACCGTCTCTTTTTGTTTTTTCCCTGAAAAAATGCCTGTTTGATCATCGGTCCTTTTCCTTTCATGTCGTGAACACAGTAATGCTCTGCCAAATAATCATTTTTTTATTGCAGCTGAACAAAAATCAGCACCAGTGCGGCGGCCAACAAAGAACTGGCAAAATTGACAAAATCATTGTTGACAAAGGTTATTCCGCTATATAACTGGTTTGGTTTGTTGTTATGATCGGGTTTTTCTGTTAGCTCACCGGTTTCATGGCTGATATACTTAGCCTGGATGGCGGCGCCCATGAAACTGTCGAGGATTGACCCCAGCAACCCGCCCAATGTAATAATGCCAATTTGCATCCATAGCAGCACGCCGCTGTTTCCGGCGGCAAACTGATAAAGACCATAGGTCAATGCCACCACCGCCGAACCGCCCAGGGAAGCCAATAAACCCAGTGGACTGACGCCGCCGGAAAGCCCGGGATTGACAGGTTTTAAGGTGATCAGCGAAACCGGTGCCTTGCGGCTGAGAATGCCGATTTCCGAAGCCCAGGTATCGGCATTGCAGGCCGCAAATGATGCTGCCACCGCCACCAGATAGGCCGGATTCTGAGATATGGCAAAAGGCACTGCCATAATCAGTGCCGCTCCGCCATTAGCACCTACCTGAATAATATCCCGGGGACCCGACTTGGCATGAATTCTGGCCTCAACCGGGTCTTTAACGCCGGCTTTGAAATGCGACAAAAAGGTAGAACTTAAAAAGAAGACCATCAGTAAAATAAAGAATAAGGGCCCTCCAGCTAGATACAAGGCAACTCCTAAAAAAAAGGCTCCCCAGGCTGCCGAAAAGGTTAAAGATTTTCGCCAGTAGGCAAAAAAAGCCCCGCCCAAAGACAAGCAAATGTATATCACATGTTCCAGAACCGAACCTGTTTGTGCCGCTACACTATAGTCAATTAAATTTTCCATTCTGCATCTCCTATAAGACAAATAAAAAATAGTAGGCTCCGGCACTCACCAGTGGCACCGTTAGATTATCCAGCCCCAGTGGTGTCAACGCTTCCAGCCCGGTTGCCAGAACCGCTAAAATTATCCCGGGTATCAAGATCTGGGACTGGCCGGTGGCAGCCAATAAAATCAGCGTCACCAAAAAAGAAGCTCCAAACATAGTGAGACTGCCCGACAGGGTTTTTTCTGAACCCAATATTTGATATGGCTTTATGGGCCATCGGGTACCCACCACTGCCGCCAAACCATCACCGTAGCCCATGATTAGAATCCCCACCCCGCCAACCACCGGGTTTTCCAGCGGTCCAAAGCTAATAAGGACTAAAACCAGCAACGAAATAGCATAATAGACGGTACCCAGATCGCCTTTCCCGGCTCCTCGCTCCATCGACGAAAAAAGCTGAAAGCGGTAGGACAGATAATTGAGAACCACAAAACAGGCCGGTACCACGGCGGCCCAGATAGGACTGTCAAAAAAGACCATCGCCAGCAGCCACCAGTTACAAACCAAAATATGGACCGCTTTGCGGCTGGCCTCTTTGCCGAACCGTTCTAGAAATTTGGCGAGAAAAATCACGCTAAACACATAAATAAATGACACAATTATACCCAAAAGATTAAAATAATTCCAGATATTTTCCATTAGATGCCTCCATTCACCGCAGCTTATTGACGAAACGTTGTCAACAACAGCTGTCCGTTCGCTGTAACAAAAAGCAAAAGCTTTTCCCATCCGGGAACATAAATCCGTTGGTCCAATAAACGATATCGGGCTTTCCGACAACGTTTTATTATTTTTCGGTAATAAAGCAAAGACAATAACACCGGCAGCCGGGCTTTTTTGTCAAATACCGCCAGATTTGCTGTAATTCGATTATAGCGGCTTTCGGCTTCGGCCGCAAGGTGCTCCCAGAGCCTGATCAGCTCCGGTGTTGGCTCCGGACCCGCCAGATCTTCCGAATTAACCCCTAAGGCAATCATTAAATCCTCGGGCAGATAAATGCGATTAAGCCGGTAGTCCGTGCCCACATCCCGCAAAATATTGGTGAGCTGCATAGCAATGCCCAGTTCCACTGACAATTTTTCAGTTTCACTGGTCACTGGTTTTGCCAGCAGCGGACAAAGCATCAGGCCCACGGTTCCGGCCACCAGATAACAATAATCCAACAAATTATTGAAACTTTTCGGCTGTTTAAAATCAACATCCTGAAGCTGCCCGATGAGCATCTCCTGGAAGGGCCGAATTTTTAGGGGGAAGTGATCAAACGCCCATCGCAGCGCCCGCCACATCGGTTCATCAGGAGTTTCACCCGCCTTGAAAGCATCCAGTTTGATAACCATCTCTTTGACCATTTCCGGGTTGTTATCGACATCGATGGCATCATCGGCAATCCGGCAGAAGGCATAAATGGCAAATACTGCCTGGGCCTGTTCTTGGGGTAATTTTCGAAAGGCCCGGTAAAAACTGCTGGAATTATTTTGAATCAGGGTTTCGCACCAGTCCAGATCTCTTTGGATCCCATCCTCGATCATTTAAAATCCCTCACCACTTCTGCTACGGTAATCTTGGCCGAGGTTAGCACAATCGGAACGCCGGCCCCGGGATGGGCGCTGGATCCAGCAAAGTATAAATTTTGATAGCCCATGGCCTTGGGCTGAGGGCGCCAGTAATTGCTCTGCAACAAAGTCGGCCGCAAACCAAAGGTTGCTCCAAACAGAGCATTGAAATCATCTCTGAAATCACGGGGGGTATAGGCTTTTTCAAAAATAATGTGTTGTTCAAAATCCTCCAGCGGCAGGATCTGTCTGATCTTTTCCAGAGCCTGTCTACGGTAGCCGGCAACTGCGGTCTCATCGGCCCAGGGCAGGGGACCATCTTTTAAATTAGGTACTGGCACTAACACGTAAAGACCCAGTTGTCCTGGCGGTGCCAGGCTCTCATCCAGTAGCGCCGGGGCATAAACATAAATGGATGGATCGGCAGGAAAACGTCCGGCAAAAATATCTTCCAGATTGCCTTTAAAATCTTTAGAAAAAACCAGATTGTGGACATTCAGGCCGGGAAAATCCCGTTTATCCAGACCCAGATACAGCATATAGGCCGAACAGGAATAATCCAACTCAGCCACCTTGGCGGGCTGATATTTTTTGTGTTTAAAATCATCCGGCAATAGTGACTTCATCGCATACGGAAAATCTGCCGAACAGACCACTCCATCCGCGGTTTTCGCGTCACCATTAACGGTGACGCTACGGGCCACTTTGCCGTCAAAGTTAATCGCTTCCACCGGTGCATCAAGAAATAGTTTGCCGCCCATTTCCAGGAACAATTTTTCCATGGCCAGGGCCATCGCGCGCATGCCGCCTTTTAAAAACCAGACCCCATAGGTCAGTTCAATCATCGGAATAATGGTATAGATTGAGGGTCCATTAAAGGGCGAGATGCCAATATAAAGAGTCTGAAAACTCAACAATTCCTTAAGCTTTTGATCCTTGACAAACTTTCCCACCGAGTCAAAGGCATTGTCAAAAGTGCGCAACCGTAACCCCGCCAGCAGGGTTTTGGGATTATAAAAATCAGTGGCTTTCCGGAAAGAGCGATCAATAAAATGTTCTTTGGCCACCAGATACCGTTTATAGACATCCGCCAGATAGGCCAGATAACCCTGGGTTTCTGCTTCACTAACCGATTCCAGGGTTTTAATTAAACTGCTCAACTCAGACGACGCTTCGTGGGTGGTGCCATCGCCAAAATACACCTTGTAAATGGGATCGAGCCGCTCCATCTGGAGATAATCTGCCGGGTTTCGGCCACAATTGCTAAACACCTCTTGATAAATCTGAGGCATCATCAAAATGGTGGGGCCCAGATCAAAGGTAAAGCCATTTTCGCTAATAACGCCCATTCGTCCCCCGACCTCAGTGTTTTTCTCATAAATTTCAACCTCGAAGCCCTCGTTCAATAATCGCACTGCACTGGCCAGGCCGCTGACCCCTGCCCCGATGACGATGATTTTTTTTCTGCTCATGCTTTCGTATCCCTTCATTTCAAGTATGTTTGCTTTTATACCCCAAAGATTCAAAAAATACCCTGGTTACCCAGGGCATTGAGACTGCCGATAAATCTAAATAGCATTTGATCGGACCAGCGTATTTCGCCAATTCTGAATAAAAGATTTCCTGTCTTATTTCATTTTCCCCAACACTTCTTCCACATCCGGCAGGGTGCGAATTTCATATTTCTTAACCCAGATCACCATCCCGGCTTCATTGATCAGGATATTCGCTCTTTTTGACGCCCCATGTTCTTCACTGAAAATACCATAGTCTCTGGCCACCGCACCCAGTGGCACAAAGTCTGATAAAATTTTGATGTGTTTTAAAGACAAGGCCCGGGCCCACACCGATTTGCTGGGCTGGGGATCAACACTGAGTCCCAGTACCACGGTATTTTTTTCTTCAAAGCGATCCGCATTCCGATCCAGGGATCGCATCTGGTCGGTGCATACCGATGTCCAGGCCAGGGGATGCCACGACAATAACACCTTTTTCCCTTTAAACTGACCCAGGGTAACCATCTCACCATTTTGATCCACCAATGTAAAATCCGGAGCCATGGCCCCTAATTGAATCATCTCTGTCATAACGTTTCCTCCTTTTATTTTTTAATATCTTAATTTTACTGGTTTTCCATTAATATCGAAATTTCCAGCTGTACCGGCAAGCCTTCCTCTTCAATCATCTGAAGAAAGGCACTGACGATTTCCGGATCAAATTGGGTGCCGGAACAGGCTTTCAATTCGCTGATGGCATAAGATAAATCGCTGGCTTTTTTATAGCTGCGGCTGTGAGTCATCACATCAAAGGAATCCACCACGTTGATGATTCGTCCCAGATATGGAATTTCCTGAGCTTTCAGCCCATTGGGATAGCCGGTTCCGTCATATTTTTCATGGTGCGCCAGAATATCCTCGGCAATATGCTCCAGGGCCGGGGTTGACTTGGCAATCCGGTAGCCAATCTCCGGATGGGTTTTAATGATTTCCCATTCTTCAAGACTGAGCCTGGCTGGTTTGTCCAAAATATATTCCGGGATTCCGATTTTTCCAATATCGTGGAGCAACGATAACAACTCCAGTTCGTCGAGCTGATCCTTGCGCAGCTCCAAACGACTTCCCAGCGCTTTGCTCAATTGCGTAATCCGCATCGTATGGGCTTCCGTCTCGGTACTTTTTTCATGGAGGGTTCGGGCCAGCGAGCGGATCGTGGCATTTCGGGAACTGGTGCTTTCCATCAGCTTATTGCGATACATTCGGTTTTCAGCCAGATTCAGCACCTCTTCCGGACTTTTTAACTCCTGATTACTTTCAGCATAACCCATCGCCACGCTGATATTCAAATGGAAATCACGAATTCTCTCTATTTCGTCTGTGATATCCCGGATCATCTGGCAGACCCCCTCCTGGTCGATATCCTTAAGCACAATGACAAACTCATCGCCCGGCCATCTGGAAATAATATCGGTGGGACGACACTTCCGTCTGAGTACATTGCTCACGGCAATCAGCATCTGATCCCCTTCCTGGTGTCCAAACGCATCATTGGTCAGCTTGAGTCCGTTGATATCACACATGATGATAAAATAATGGGCGTCTTTTTGCTGTCTGAGGACTTCAAACTGCATTTTCATATAATCCCGATTTTTGAGCCGGGTCAAAGGATCCGAGTAACTTAAAAACAGAATTTCTTCCTCGTTAATTTTTCTTTTCGTAATATCGGAGATGGTACTGATAAATCGCAGTGGCTCATTATTTTCATCCCGCTGAACCACCTTGCCGCGATGATATACCCAAATTATCCCATACCATTCGGAGATCACCCGATACTCCTCTTCAAAGTAATCCAACTTACCACTAAACATATCTTCAAACCGGTTTTCCAGTTGTCTTTTACATTCACAATGAATCTTGGAAAAATAATCCTGAAACAGTTGGTTTCCATCGTTACCCTGATAACCGATCAATTGCTTCCATTCCGGACTGATATAGGCCTCCTTCTTTTTTATCCAGATATCCAGATATCCAGATACCCGTCATTGGTAGCTTCCATAATCAGGCGATAGCGTTCGTCCATCATTTTTATATTCTGGTTAGCCTGGTCAATTTCCTGAAGCATCTGATTAGTTGAAACCGCCAGCGTTTTGAGTTCATCCTTTCCATCCATTTCGATGGATAAGGTTGTATCCCGTTTTAATCCCACTTCTTTGGTAAAGGCAATCAGCTTTTCAATCCGCTTCAAAAAATATCGATCTACGATAAAATAATCAACGCTGAGGATAAGCAAAAGCAGCACCACGAAGCTGACCATAAACAGATTGAACTGATTCTTTACAAAAGCATAGTTTTCTTCAACCCGGGAAATCGTCATCATAATGGTTTCTTCCCCATAGCCATCCAACTGAAGTCGGCTGGCGGTGAGATAAGGTCTACCGTCGAATTCTCTTTTGAAAATTTGGTTCTCGGGAATGGTTACGGTCGATCCTGCTTCATTTAATTCGACATGAACTCCGGTTAAATCTTCGATATAAACTATTTGATCATCAAATATTTTTACCATCACCATACTGCCATTGCTGACCGCATTACGGCTGGAATTATTAACTCGACCAGCGGCAATCAGATACGGCTGTCCGTCCAGGATCATCAGATTTGTTTTAGCGTCCTCATCATCGGTGAGGATCCCCGTATAAAAGTTATTCTGGGTAATTTTTTCTACCAGTTCCGCAGCTTTTTCATCGGTTAAACCAAAATCTCCATAACCGACCACCTCGCCGGCTTGATTGACAAAGAGCATCATATTCAAACTCAGGTTTTCCAGGGTCTCCTGATTAAGATTAACTTTGACATAATCCTGATTCCGGTTGTTGATAAAATTATAGGTATCATCCCAATAGGACCAATCCTTCAAAATGCTGTTGAGATTTTCTTTTTCTTTTTCAATGATGGTCTCAACCATTTCAAAATCTTTGCCGGTCTGATTTCGCTGGGCGGTGTCGACATAGCCGTAAAAGACCCAGTAAAAAATCCCATAAGTGATCCCCAAAAGTACGGCAGCACTGCAAAGGGCGATTATAATTGTTTTATATTTCAGTTTCATTCAGCACCATCTCTGTCTTTTTCCTGATCTTTATTGTTAATCTCAATCGTTTTCATTTTAACGTTCAATTCTCTATTTTTTCTTAATCTATGCCCTTTTCAGTTTAGTTCTTGCCGGAATATCCGACGACAATCAAACTTTCATCTTCGCTCATCCACTGATCGTTTCCATCCACCAGGGCAGTTATAATTAAAGCGAATCTTCCTGACACTATCATAACAATAATCAAACAAAAATGACAGTCCCTATTTATTAATTTTCGCATCCTCCCGTAAACTGAACTAAGCCATGGTTCACTGAAACCTGTCTATCCCAATCGTACTAGCACCTTGACATTTTTATTTTACATGATATAATGCTCCCAATTAAATACTCATTTGCGGGGGGACTTATATAGTTGAGAAGGTTAAAACCTGACCCTTTGAACCTGTTAGTTAATACTAACGTAGGGAGGCAAGGCGTTTTAACTGAATTTTAATACGTGCTTTCGGTGCTTTCCTATTCTGGAAGGCACTTTTTTTATACACCAAATTCAACTCTGAAAGGAAAATATTGTGAAAAATTACAACACTCAAATGGCAGCGGCAAAAAAGGGGATTATTACCCCGGAAATGGAAACAGTAGCTCAAAAGGAAGGCCTGGATGCGAGCAAGCTCATGGCTCTGGTCGCCTGCGGTCAGGTTGCCATCCCGGCCAATATCCGTCATCATGCCCTTTCTCCGGAAGGTATCGGTACCGGTCTGAAAACAAAAATCAATGTCAATCTGGGTGTATCCGGAGATTGCAAAGACTATCAGGTCGAACTGGAAAAGGTAAAACTGTCCCTGAAATATGGGGCCGAAGCGATTATGGATTTAAGCAACTATGGGAAAACCAATACCTTCCGCAAGCAGCTCATTGCCATGTCCCCGGCAATGATCGGTACCGTCCCGATGTATGATGCCATCGGCTATCTTGAAAAAGATCTGCGGTCGATTACGGCCCAGGATTTTATGCGGGTTGTCCGGGCTCATGCCGAAGAAGGGGTCGATTTTATGACCATTCACGCTGGTATTAACAAGCGGGCGGTGGAAACCTTTAAACGGGATGGCCGGCGCACCAATATTGTCTCCCGGGGCGGCTCGCTGCTCTTCGCCTGGATGGAAATGACCGGCAACGAAAATCCCTTTTATGAATATTACGATGATTTTCTGGAGATTCTCCGGGAGTTTGATGTCACCATCAGTTTGGGGGACGCTCTGCGCCCCGGCTGTATTGACGATAGCTCCGATGCTTCTCAGCTCAGCGAACTAATCGAGCTGGGTCATCTGACCAAACGGGCCTGGGCCAAAGATGTCCAGGTCATAGTTGAGGGTCCCGGCCATATGGGCATCAACGAAATTGCCGCCAATATGATTTTACAAAAAAAGCTCTGTCATAATGCACCATTCTATGTTCTCGGACCCTTAGTAACGGATGTGGCCCCGGGCTACGACCATATTACCGCCGCTATCGGCGGTGCCATCGCCGCTGCCAACGGTGCCGATTTTCTTTGCTATGTGACCCCCGCCGAGCATTTACGGCTCCCGGATATCGATGATGTAAAGGAAGGCCTCATTGCCACGAAGATTGCCGCCCACGCCGCCGATATTGCCAAGGGTATCCCGAAGGCCCGGGACTGGGATAACAAAATGTCCGATGCCCGGCGAAAGATTGATTGGGATACGATGATTGAGCTGGCAATTGATGGCGAAAAAGCCAAAGCTTATTACGAAAGCACACCCACCGAAGAAAAACACAGCTGCTCGATGTGCGGCAAAATGTGTGCGATGCGGACCACCAATATGATTCTTGACGGCCAAACGGTAGCCTTTCTTTCTGAGAAGTAGTCAACTTTATTTAATTTAACCCTTATCTTTTTTTCAAATCTGCCGATATTAGTTTTAATGGGTTACGTCTTTTTCTGGCGTAATCATTTCGTAAAAACATGGAGGTGGATTTATGAAAATCGAAAGTTCAAACGTCGCAATGGCAAGTCAAAGCAGTTATAAGGAAGCAACCAAAGCGGTAGAATCTTTGCGAACCTGGGATGCCCAAGGCAACTCTAAAACGACAACCATAACCAGTTCTTCGGCAAAGGGGATGGATACCCTGGAAATATCAGCACAGGCTAAAAATCTTCAGTTAAACGCCCAAGCCCCCGTATCAACTGTAACCTCAGAAGATGAAACAGCTTCGCTCTCCAGCAAAGAAGAACAACAGCTGACCTTATTGAAGCGAATGATTCAGGCATTAACCGGCAAAAAAATAAAATTTGTAATGCCCAAAAAAACCACTCTGGAAAACCCCAAAATGAGTCAGGCGATCCAAAGTGCCTATTCCTCACGAAGTTCACTGCTGACAGCTGCGGCCGGATGGGCCCAGGGGTTAGCTGGTGCCCAGCCCCGCAGCAGGGCCAGCGGTTCTTCTGGTGGCGGCTTTGAATACAATCACAGCGTCACCCATTATGAATCCCAAAGTACTTCTTTTCAGGCCCAGGCCTCCGTCACAACCGCAGATGGCCGACAGATCAATATCGATCTGCAGTTAAATCTCAGCCGGGAATTTATGTCCCAGTCCAATCTCAACATCAAGGGGGGTAATGAACCGGTCCAAGTCGATCCGCTGGTGATTAACTACGATGCCGGAAGTGCCTCCGTTACCGCCGAAAAATATGCCTTTGATATTGACGCCAATGGCACTCTGGACCAAATTTCCTTTGTTGGTCCCGGCAGCGGCTTCCTGGCCCTGGATCTTAATAACGACGGTGCTATCAATGACGGTAGCGAACTCTTCGGCCCCCAAAGCGGCAACGGTTTTGACGATCTGGCTAAATACGATGCCGATGGCAATAACTGGATCGACGAAAATGATGCCATCTATGATAAACTGCAAATCTGGTCCAAGGATTCCAGTGGCAAAGATGTTTTGATGGCCCTGGGTCAAAAAGGCGTAGGTGCCATTTATCTGGGCAACGTCAGCACCAGCTTTGCGCTTAAAGGCGCTGACAATCAAACCAATGCGCAACTGCAGCGAACCGGGATCTATCTCAACGAAGACGGTTCCGCCGGAACCATCCAGCATATCGATCTGACCATCTGACTCCCTGACAATTAAATAAATAGCCGATATCAAACTTCTCGTCATCGGCCGAGTGGCGAATAATAAAAAGGATGAATTGCCCGGGCAATTCATCCTTTTTATTTGTCATTACTTGATAATCTTATAGATTTGGGTAAATACCTGCTGTCTGAAAATCTCAAAACCTGCTGCGGTGAGCGGGTCCGGATAGGTCATCATCTTCAGGGAGATTTTTTTACTGATATCGCCGCGCATCACTGGCTGATCATAGCCATATTCGGACAGGTGAAAGCCCAGCCGCTGATAAAAGCCAATCCGTCTAGTGTTGATTTCGGTTTTCTCATCTTCCACCTCAATCACCACCGGCTTGGCCGCCTGGGCCAAATAGGCCGCCATCATTCCAGAGCCGATTCCGGCTCCCCGCTGCGCCGGATCCACCGCAAAATGCTCCAGAAAAATATTTGATCCCAGATCCCACTCGGCAATAAAACCCAGGATAAGATCTGCTTCATTTTTTGAAATCCAGATCGTGTAATGAGGGTCCTTAAGCTGGGCTTTGGCATTTTTCCGGGGCCTGACTTCTTCAATGGGAAAAGCACACTCCATCAGTGCATATATTTTCTCAAAATCCTTTTCGTTCATTTTTAATAGTTCGATTGATTACACACCCTTTCTCGCATTTATTAACTAACAGCAACTCGTTTTTTCCCAGCTTTTAAGAAAGATCACGGTGTCCACATAACTGTTATCTTTTAGTCGATAGCCGTCTTTAATGGTCCCAATGATTTTAAAACCCAGTTTCAGGTACAGGGTAATGGCGGGATAATTGGTGGCCACCACGGCATTAAACTGAAGGCCCTTAAAACCATTGTCGCGACTTCGCTCAAGGCAATCTTCCACCAGCAGACGGCCAATTCCTTTACCCCGGTATGCTTGTTTGACACCGAACGAGGCATTGGCAATATGCCCGCAGCGACCGATATTATTGGGGTGAAGAATATAAAGGCCGACGACCTCGTTTTCGCTGAGGGCGCACACTGTTTCGGTCTGTTGGGCAAACATTGCGGCTGCTTCCGCTTCACAAAGAACCTGATCGCCAGGAAAACTATTGGCTTCGGCGACAATAAAATTCCAAATTTCGGTGGCCTGTTGCAAATCTGCCTGACTTAGCGGCCTCATTTCAATATTCATAAGCTCCTCCTGATCGGTCATTTTTATTTTATTTAGCTTCTTAAAGATTCGTTTTATTTAAATAATATAGCACAACTTGGCGTTTTCTCCAACCCCAATACGTCCCGCCGGAGTTTAGAATTCTAATCGGCATATTTAAGTTTATCCTATTTTTTACAATTATTTTTGATTTATTTTAAAAACTCCGCTATAATGTGAATCAACAAGACCGGTGCAAATAACTCAACACGTTATCAGCTGCTTTAGCTATCGCTAACCGACTGCTGCCGGTTAGCCCGATCCCCCAACTCTATTTCCCGCATAAAATTGCTGGTGCCCCGCTGTTTTGCCGCATTCTTTCCAGAAAGGATTAACTAAGATGGAACCTGATCTGAACAAACTCAAAAACAACTGGCTTAACTTTGCTGAACATGGCATTCTGGATAGCAATACCCGGCCGATTATCCAGCGTTCCTGGGAATACTGTAAAAAAATAGATATGGATGTGAACGGTGGTAAAGGGGAAAGCATTGATGCCCGCCAATTGGAGCAGGTGTTGGCGGAAAACCGGGAACTGATCAAAATCGCCCAGCCGATCATGCAAAACCTTTATGAAATCGTTTTATCTTCCCATTTTGTTTTGGTTTTAACCGACAAAAACGGCGTCCTCCTGGATACCATCGGCGATGAGGTAGTCAGTATGCGGGCTTCCGAATTGCGTTTTTTAAAAGGTACCGTCTGGACCAATGATGCGGTGGGCTCCAATGCCATCGGCATCGCCCTGGATGAAGATGGGCCGGTTCATGTGGTCGGTGCTGAGCACTACTGTGTTTCCCATCATACCTGGACCTGTTCTGCCACCACCATCCACAATGTCAAAGGGGAGATCATCGGCATCCTCAATATGTCCGGCGAAAGCCACAAGCTCCACTCCCATACCCTGGGGATCGTGGTGGCTGCGGCTTACAGCATCGAGAATGAACTGGCGCTCTCCCATACCTATCGATCGATGTCGGCCTCTCTGGACAGCACCGAAGATGGGATTCTGGTCACCGATGAAAACCTGACGCTCCAATGGATGAATGTCGGCGCCCAGAAGGTCCTCCATCTTAATATGGACGAATTTAATGACATCGGCTTTAAAAAAATCTTTAAAAAAATGGACGTTGCCGGTGAAATCTGGAATAGCGACGAAACCACCCGTTACTATACCGATGTCACCGCCCATATCGGCAATCGCAAAATTCAATGCAGTGCCAATGTCTCGAAGATTCTGGAAAATGATAAAATTCAGGGTTACTCCATCGGCATCCGCGAAATCAAACATCTTCACAGCGCCGTCAACCGGGTCAGCGGTAACGTGGCCACCTATACCTTTTCCGACATCATCACCCAAAACCCGCAGATGCGGATGATTATCAAAACGGCCGAAAAAATGGCCCGGTTTAAAAAATGCATCCTGATCGAAGGGGAAAGTGGTACCGGTAAAGAAATGTTTGCCCATGCCATTCACCGGACCAGTGCCTTTTCTCAGGGTCCCTTTATTGTGGTCAACTGCGCTTGTCTGCCCCGGGATCTGGTCGAAAGCGAGCTCTTCGGTTACGTGAAAGGGGCTTTTACCGGAGCCCTCAGCGAAGGCAAGCCGGGAAAATTTGAATTGGCCGAAGGCGGTACCATTTTTCTCGATGAGATCGGCGAAATGCCCCTGGAAGTTCAGGCCAAGCTACTCCGGGTGGTGGAAACCTGCACTGTTTCCCGGATCGGCAGCCAAAGCGAACGCAAACTGAATATCCGGATCATTGCTGCCACCAACCGCAATCTGGAACAGGAGGTCAAAAACAAAAGCTTTCGGGAAGATCTCTATTTCCGTCTCAATGTGATTTATCTGCACATTCCCCCGCTACGGGTTCGCGGCGATGATATTGTCTGGGCCGCCTCCCACTTCCTGGATCGCCTCAACCGGGAATACCCCGAGCATATCAAAACCTTTTCCAAAGAATTTCTGGAAGGTCTTAAGCTTCATCCCTGGCCGGGCAACGTCAGAGAGCTCCAGAATTATATTGAACGGACCTTTTACCTGTGTCCCGAGCCGATTATCTCAAGCGATTATCTGCCCACACCGCCACCCCGTCAGCTGGCCGAAACCAGTGTCCTGTCAATCGCTGCCAGCCCCACCCTGGACGATCTGGTCAAAGCCAATCTGGAAAAAATCTTAAAAGAAACCCAGGGCTGTGTCGAGGCCTCCGCCGAAATGATGGGCCTGAGCCGGGCTTCCCTGTACCGCAAAATAAAAAAATACAACATCGATATCAAAGATTATCGTTATATGTCTCAAATGTGAGAATTTTCTCATTATTGAGACAAACAATTCGCAAATATGAGATACGCCTGAGAAATCCGGCGTATCTTTTTTTGTTCAAAAAAGTCCACTCCCAAATAAAACCCCATTTTAAAGCCATTTCAAAAAAACATCCCGCTGAATTTAAGAGTTGGCACGGTTCTTGTTATTAGATAAGTTATCTAAAATCTTTGGATAATACAAAAAAGGAGAACATTGAATTTATGAAACTTGATAAAGCAATTATCAAAGACATGTACATCCGCATGAAACGGATCAGGGAATTTGAAACAAAGGCCATGAACCTTTTTGCCGAAGGGGCGATCCCCGGTTTTGTACATCTTTATTTAGGTGAAGAAGCGGTTGCCACCGGCGTCTGCCAGGCCCTTAACGATGAGGACTACATCACCAGTACCCACCGTGGCCACGGTCACATCATTGCCAAGGGCGGCGATCTGAAATACATGATGGCCGAACTCTACGGAAAAGAAACCGGCTACTGCAAAGGCAAAGGCGGTTCGATGCACATTGCTGATGCTACCAAGGGTATTCTTGGTGCCAACGGTATCGTCGGCGCCGGCCATAACCTGGCTGTTGGTGCCGGTTTCAGCGCTCAATACCGGGGTACCGATCAGGTCTGTGTCTGCTTTTTTGGCGATGCCTCAACCAATCAGGGAACCTTCCATGAATCGATGAATCTGGCCAGTATCTGGAAACTGCCGGTCATTTTTGTCTGCGAAAACAATGGTTATGGCATCTCCATGAGTCAATCCCGTCATCAGGCTATTAAAGATATTGCTGACCGCGGTACCGCCTATGGTATTCCCGGCATCTCGGTCGATGGCAATGACGTGATTGCGGTTCACGAAGCCGCTGTTGAAGCCGTTAAACGAGCCCGCAAAGGCCAGGGTCCGACCCTGATCGAATGCAAAACCTACCGGCAACGGGGTCATTTCGAAGGCGATGCCGGTAAATACAAACCGACCGAAGAGCAGGAAATGTGGATGAAAAAAGATCCCATGCCACGGATTGAGAAACACATGATCGATAGCGAAATCGTAACGGCTTCCGAACTGAAAGCACTCCAGGACTCCGTCGTTAAAGAAATTGCGGAAGCGATTGAGTTTGCCAATGCCAGTGCTTATCCGGAATTATCCAGTGCGGTTAAAGATATTTACTATGATATTGTTGAGGAGGTTCGTTCAAGATGAAACAAATGACATATGGAGAAGCCATTCGTGAAGGAATGCGGATTAGAATGCGGGAAGATGAAAATGTTTGTATTTTCGGCGAAGATGTCGGGGCCTTTGGTGGCTGTTTCGGTGTCACAGCCGGTCTTTTCGATGAGTTTGGTGATAAACGGGTTCGGGATACCCCTATTTCCGAAGGCGTTATCATTGGCTGTGCCGTCGGTTCAGCCGCCACCGGCCTGCGACCCATTGCCGAGCTGATGTTTATTGACTTCTTAACCGTGGGGATGGACCAGTTGGTGAATCAGGCTGCTAAAATGCGTTATATGTTTGGCGGTAATATTTCCGTGCCGATGGTTGTCCGTTTACCCGGTGGCGGTGGTGTCAGTGCTGCGGCTCAGCATTCCCAGTCATTAGAAGCCTGGTTAACTCATGTCCCCGGATTAAAAGTTGTTTATCCATCGACACCACAGGACGCCCTGGGTCTAATGCTCAGCGCCATCGATGATGAAGATCCGGTCATGTTCGTTGAACACAAAGCGATGTACGGGATGAAGGGCGAAGTCGATGATGTGGTTGTCCCGATTAAATTAGGCGTCGGCGACATCAAACGAGCCGGCACCGATATTACCGTGGTCGCCACAGGTAAAATGGTTCATGAGGCTCTTAAAGCCGCTGCCAAACTGGAGAAAGAAGGGATTTCTGTGGAAGTCATTGACCCCCGCACCCTCTATCCCCTGGATAAACAAATGATTTTTAGCTCGGTTGAAAAAACAACCCGGGTGGTTATTGCCACTGAAGAAGTCAAACGCGGCAGCTTTGCCGGGGAATTGGCAGCAATGATTTCGGAATCCTGCTTCTTCAATTTGGATGCCCCGATCAGACGGGTCAACGCCCTGGATACCCCAATTCCCTTTGCGCCCAACCTGGAAAATTTTGTCCTGCCCAACGACGTCGACATCTACAATGCCGTCAAGGAAGTGATGGCTTAATTTTTAAGGTTATCAATGAAATCAAAAAAATACGGAGGTTATTATGGCACAATTAATCGTCATGCCCAAGTTTGGGCTGACAATGACAGAAGGCACCATTGCCAGCTGGAATGTGGCTGTGGGGGATGCGATTGCCGAAGGCGATATTCTCTGCGAAATCGAAACGGATAAACTGACCAATGAATTTGAATCCCCCAAAGCTGGGGTGTTACTAAAAATTATCGAAGGCGACGGGGCAACCGTTACCTGCCTGGAACCGATTGCGGTCATTGGTGAAGCCAATGAAGATATTTCCGCCTTATTATCCGGTAACGCTGCTCCCAGTGAGAACGAAGCGGCACCCATAGCTGCTGCCCTTATTGCTGAGCCGCCTGCTAAAACAGCTGGCGGCCGGATCAATGCTTCACCGTTGGCTAAAAAACTGGCTAAAGAAAGAGGCATTGATCTTGCCTTAATCACCGGTACCGGCAATAAAGGCAGCATCACCGTGGACGATGTCAACAATTATGCACCGACAACCGAAGCTGACCAAAAGGTCTCTGTTTCTCCGGTTGCTAAAAAAATGGCCGATGCGTCTGGTGTTGATTTAAGCACCGTATCTGGCGATGGTCGGATAATGAAAAAAGATGTGGAAGCACTGTTAACCAAATCGTCAACAACCGAAGCCGCGCCAGAAACCATCCCGCTTAAGGGGATGCGCAAAACCATTGCCAAGCGAATGAGTGAAAGCTGGAGCACCTCACCCCGGGTCACCTATACCCGACCGCTGGATGCCACCGGACTGAAAGAGTTCCGTTCCCGCTTAAAACCGGAATTTGACAAACGGGGTCTTAAGCTGACCTTTAATCATATTATCATGAAGGTCTGCGCCCAGGCCTTGCTGGAGTATCCGCATATTAATGGTAGTCTGGTTGATGATACCCTGACTCTTCATCCCCATGCTCATATCGGGCTGGCCATCGGGCTTGATTCGGGACTATTGGTGCCTAATGTAAAAAACTGTGACAGCAAATCACTTTCTCAGATTGCTGAGGAAACCGAAAAACTGATTGCTGAAGCTAAATCCGGCCGCACCAACATGGATGACCTGACTGGCGGAACCTTTACCCTGACTAATCTGGGGGCCTATGGGATCACCTCTTTTTCGCCGATTATCAATCAGCCCGAGCTGGCTATTTTAGGCATCGACGCCATGGTCGATACCCCGGTTGTTATTGGTGGTCAAATCACCATTCGACCGATGATGAATCTCAGCCTTACCGCCGACCATCGCATCATTGACGGGGCTTTGGCCGCTCAGTTCTTACAGCGGATCGGGGAATATCTTGAAAACCCCGGGCTGTTGTTGGTATAAGTGCTGTGAAAGAAGGTGAAAATATGAACCATATTGCCATCATAGGTGGTGGCCCCGGGGGCTACGTGGCCGCCATTCGAGCGGCTCAGTTGGGCGCCCAGGTAACCCTGATTGAAAAAGAAAAACTGGGCGGAACCTGTCTAAATGTGGGGTGTATCCCCACCAAGGCACTGCTTCATTCTGCGGAGGTGCTAACCGAAGCCAAAAATTCTGCAAAAATCGGCTTAGTCATTCCTGAAGTCGGTTATGACTGGAAAAAGATTCAACAGCATAAGGACAAAATCAGCACCAAACTGGCTGGTGGCGTAAAAGGGCTACTTAAGGCCAACGGAGTTAACATTATCGCTGGAACAGCGCAGTTTTTAAGCAACGAGGTCTTGCTGGTGACGGAAACCTCCGGCAAAACTGACGAGCTTCGGCCGGATAAAATTATCATTGCCACCGGTTCCGTACCGGCTCTTCCGCCGATTCCCGGTATTGATCATCCCAACTGCCTGGATTCTACCGGCGCCTTGTCTTTAGATCACGTTCCGGAACAGCTGGTGATTATTGGCGGCGGCGTCATTGGTGTGGAAATGGCGTCAGTTTACAATCAGTTTGGCTCTAAAGTGACCATTGTAGAAATGCAACCGGGAATTCTGCCACTAATGGACAACGAATTGGGGGAAATGCTACGGAAAAAACTGGTGCGAGATGGGATCGAAATTTTAACCGGTGCTCAGGTATTGTCAGTCCTGGGCAATGACAGCCAAATGACAGTCAAAATTAAAAAAGACGGAAATGACAGTGACATCTCCGGCGATAAGGTCCTGGTCGCAATTGGCCGGAAAGCCGAATTAGCCGGTCTGGGACTGGAAAACACAACCATTAATTGGGATAAAAAGGGAATTATTGTCAATCTGCAAATGCAGACCAATCTGGAAAATGTTTATGCCGTCGGAGATTGCCTGGGCAAAACCATGCTGGCCCATGTGGCCTCCCAGCAAGGGGAAGTTGCTGCCGAAAATGCCATGGGTCATGCGACCAGCTATGACGAAAAAACCAATCCTTCCTGCGTCTATACCAGTCCCGAATTTGCCGGGGTGGGTCTGACTCAAGAAGATATCCGCGGCAATGAAAAAGAGTATTCGATCGGCCGATTCCCGCTGGCGGCCAATGGCAAATCGCTGATTATGGGCGATACCGAGGGAATGGTCAAAATTATTTCTGATAAAAAATACAAAGAAGTGGTAGGCATCCATATCCTCGGTCCCCGCGCCACCGACCTGATTGTTGAAGGAGCGCTGGCATTACGGCTGGAATCGACGGTGGAAGAGATTATTTCCACCATTCATGCCCACCCCACCGTTGGCGAAGCAATTAAAGAGGCTGCGTTGGCGACGGAAAACCGGGCGATTCACTGGAAGTAACACTGCCTAACAAAGCCCCAATATACGACCTCAATAAAGCAATCATAGACGCTTTATTGAGGTCTTTTTTTGTTTCTTTTGAGATTTATTCCGGACGTTCTTTCCGATGTACATATTTCTTTATAAATTTACGTGCTCTAATAAAAATCTATGGTAAACTGAAATCATCCGAATGCGTCTTGTGAGATCATAACAAGACCATCTATTTTGTTATACGAGGAGCGACCAATATGGACAAAAAAAGCAATGATTCAACTAATCAAAAAACAGGCCCGGCAAAGGCCAGTTATCCCATCGATACTGAGGTTTTCACAACCGCCGAGAGAACGATTGTCCCCCTTCCAGTCCCATCCGATGCGACAAAACCGCTGATCCATGAACTGACTGAATATACCGAACATGGTTATGGTCTCTGGAAATACGGGGCTGGCCTCCCACATGAAAAACGACTGGATCTGATGGGTGCCGGATATGACCCCACCGCGGTCACCAATTCATCGTCACTGCTTCATTTCTTTACCATGACCGATATTCATCTGACTGATAAAGAGTCCCCGGGACAGGTTCCCTTTTACGGAGACCAATGGGGTGTTATCTCCGGTTATTCAGGAATCATGCTATATACCACCCATGTTCTTGACGCGGCGGTCCAAACCATCAATGCGCTCCACCAGAAAAAATCCTTTGATTTTGGTATCTCGCTGGGGGATAACTGCAACTGCACCCAATATAATGAACTTCGCTGGTTTATCGATGTTCTGGACGGCCAACTGATCACCCCGGATTCCGGCGCTAAAGATGATCCCATTCCCGGACCATATAACGACTATCAGGATGTCTACCAGGCCGCTGGACTTGATAAAAGCATTCCCTGGTATCAAGCCCTGGGCAACCATGATCATTTCTGGATGGGCATGTTTCCGCCGGACGACTATATTCGCGAGACCTTAGTCGGCGACACCATCATCAATCTGGGAAACATTTTCACTAGCACCGAAGGCATTAAAAGCCGGGGCTATTACATGGGCGCTCTGGATGGTTCAACCCCCTACGGTGATATTATCGGTGCCGGTCCGGTCACCGATTTCCCGGCGGGTGCACCAACTGTCCCCGCCGATCCCAACCGCCGTTCACTGCTACGAAATGAATGGCTCAATGAGTTTTTTAACACCACCTCCCAACCCCAAGGGCATGGTTTTACAGAAGCAGATGCCGCTCAGGGCTTTACCTGTTATTCTTTTGAACCAAATGCCCAGGTGCCGCTAAAAGTAATTGTTCTCGATAATACCCAAAACGATGACGATCCCGTTGATGCCCAGGGTACTGGCCGCGGTTCGCTGGATTCTAAGCGGTATGACTGGCTCGTCAATGAGCTGGACCAAGGTCAGGCTGAAAACAAGCTGATGATTCTGGCTACCCACATCCCCATCGGGGCCACACCCGAAAGCAGCGGTCTCAACGCCTTAATGTCCTGGTGCCCTTACGCCGCTGTCACGGAACCCGATCTGATCACCAAACTCCACAGCTATCCCAATCTGATCTTACTAGTTTGTGGACATCGCCATCTGAACATGGTTACGGCCCTTAAATCCCCGGATAAAAACCGGCCTGAACTGGGCTTCTGGGAGGTTGAAACCGCCTCATTAAGAGAATTTCCCCAGCAGCTTCGGACCATTGAAGTTGTTAAAAACAGCGATAACACCGTTTCTATCCTGGCCACCAATGTGGACCCGGCGGTTAAAGAAGGCTCCTTTGCCGATATCTCCCGCTCCTATGCGCTGGCCGCTCAGCAAATTTTTGACTTGCCGACGGAAAACCGCTCTTACAATGCCGAACTGGTGGTTCAACTGACCCCTGAAATGCAGGAAAAACTTGCGAATTTATAAATCCATCTTTAACAATTAAGCCCATCAAAAAAATACCCCGTCAAGCAGATGCTAGCATCTGCTTGACGGGGTATTGCTAGTTATCCATCTTATTTGATTGATCACTCCATAACATCCGCTGCTATTCTTTCCCCCTCTTTTTATAGTCTTCATCAATTTCAGCCTTCCAATTGGCGGGAATCGGGTTGCTGGCTCGCATTTCACAAACCACATCGCTGACGACCCGATAGTTTAAGCGGGTTCCGACCCCGTCAGCATGGTAATTGGCAGCTCTGTCGGCATCGATCCCAAACCGGGCGGCGGTTTCGATGGCATCGATATTGGCTCCCAGAAAAATGAATTCCCACTGGTACTGGGTTTTCTCCAGTTCAATCAGCTTCTTGATCTTTTCATAGGTATATTCCCGGCTGGCATTCTCCAGCCCATCGGTGGTGATCACAAAAATAACCTGATCCGACCGATGCTCCGGCTGGGTGTAGCGCTGGGCGTTGACAATCTTGTGGATCGTTTTTCCGATCGCATCCAGCAGGGCCGTGCAGCCGCCGACATAGTATTCATTTTCAGTAATCGGGGCAACGCCCTGGATATCAATCCGGTCATGAAGCACCTCATAACCATCATCAAAAAGTACCGTGGTGACCCGGGCGGCGCCGGGAGCTTGTTGCTGTTTTTTAAGCATGGCATTGTAACCACCGATGGTATCACTTTCCAATCCTGACATTGAGCCGCTTTTATCCAGAATAAAGACCAGCTCGGTTTTAGTTGTTTTGCTTTCGTTCGTATTCATTATATTATCCTCCGTTTCTTTGATAACCAAAGGATAACACGATTAGCCTCACCATTGGTCGCTTTCAAAACGACAATCAGGCGCCCAACAGAGCCTGATCAAAGGCAAACAAGGCTTCGTTGATTTCATAAATGTTATAATTTTCCCCATTGATAAAATACTCAATAATCAGATCAAACTCGTTGCTGTGGGATAGGGCATAGCCGGCCCGGCCCAGCAGATCATGGGTTTCGTCGAGGTTCAGCTCCAGGGCAATGGCGAAGGCAATCGCCGTGGCCTTGCTGGGATTATACTCTTTTTTACTGCGAATCTTGGAAAACAATTTCCGGTCAATGTTGGCTTTTTTATAGGTCTCTACATCGGTCATGCCCTTTTCGTCAATGAGTCGTAACAGCATTTCTGAAAACGAATCATCCAATTGCCCCAGCACATCTTCAAGACTTCTTTTGATTGGTACCGCCGGGGCCGGCATAAAGGGCTGACGTTCCGCCAGCTTTTCTTGCGGAGCGGTCATCCGAACCCGATTATACTTGGGCAGATCCGGTTCAAATTCAATATTTCGTTCATAAATTGGGTGTTCATCCACATAGTGGTCATCGATATATTTATTGATATCTGCAAACAGTTTTTCGCTGAAGGCAAAGGCCTTTTTATCAAAAACAACCAGATAAACCAGCAGCTCATGTTCCAGCAAAAATTCCGCGATGGCTGCCACCGCAATCTTTAAGGCCTGATCCTTGGGATAGCCATAGATCCCCGATGAAATCAGCGGAAAAGCAATCGTTTTGCAATCCTGTTTCAGGGCCAGCTGCAGGGAACTGGCGTAAGCCCGGTGCAGCAGCTTGGCCTCGTCGGCACCGCCACCCTGCCAGACCGGCCCGACGGTGTGGATGATGCTCTTTGCTGGCAACTGGTAACCGTCGGTGATCACCGCTTCACCCACTGCGCAGCCGCCAATCTGGTCACACTCAGCCTGGAGCTTATCCGCCCCAGCCGCGGCAAAGATCGCCCCGCAGACGCCGCCGCCCATTTTCAGACCGGTGTTGGCCGCGTTGACAATAATGTCCACCGTCATTTTAGTAATATCGTTTCGGATGATTTCAAATGGCATGAGTCTCAATCCTTCCTGTTCTCATCTGGTGCAAGATCGAACTTTCAGTTTTTTCTCATCATACCAGTTACCTTATCATTTTTCAATGGTGTATACTTATTCTGTTAAGAAGCGACTCGGTTAAGCAATATTTTTTGCAGCGCTCTGCATCCCCACTTGAGCAGTCAATCTTTAGTCCACCCCTTCTTCAAACATCCTGCAGGGGCTGATCTTTCTGATCTTGCCGGCAACAATCAGCACTGTTGTCAGTCCCAGCAGACTGATTCCGATGGCGGTGAGTATTACCAGGCTGGGCTCGACATAAAAATCGCAGTTCAGGATCCCATTGGCCGCCAGCATCAGCGCCAGCATTGGATTGGTGGCAAAATAACCAGCGATGGCTCCGACCACCGCAGCCCCAATAATAACCGGCATTTCGCTGATTAAGATCTGCCCGATCAGCTGATTGGCGGTAAAACCAAGGGCTTTAGACACCCCCAGTCGGGTTCGCTCGCGCAAGATCCGCACCCGGATCACCAGAAATAGGACGAACACAATAATCACGGCAATAATCCCCAGGCAGCCGGTCACGACAGTTTTTATTGACGCTTCAAAGGAATCCAGCATCATTTCAATGGACGCAAAATAGCTGTTACATTGAAGGTTTTCATCGCCATATTGATTGTTTATTTTGGTGACAAACTTTTCGGTATCCTGACCCTCGGCCAGATAAACCATCAGGTTTTGCTCCTGATAGGATGGCACCAGTTTTTTCATCCCGGCGGTGGTAATGGCGGCACCTCTGCCCAGCATATTAAACTGCTGGGTGACTCCCACCACCAGGAATTCCCGGGTTGTGCCGTTATAATCGATCGACACCGTATCCCCCATTTGAGCGCCAAGATTATCCAGCACAATACTGGTGATCGCGATCTCATTATCATGCACCGGCATCCTGCCCTTCACACAGGTGTTAACTTTCAAGCGGCCGTAATCTTCAGTTATCCGGGTATTGGCACTGCTTTCATTATTATTAAACTTAATCATGCCATCAAATGAATTGAGCCTGATGGTGTCTTCAACTCCTGGCATCGCGGCAATTTCTTCAAACATCTTCGCTTCATCCGCCAATGCCGTCACTTGAACTTCGGCGGTTTCCAGTCCAATTAATTTGATCATGGCGGTTTTATCGACCGAAAAATTATAGTAGGACGCCAAAGCAAATACGGTTACCAGACTCAGCAGCATGATGATCAGCCCGGCAATGAGATTCTGCCGTTTATTGAAAATCAGTGACTTAAAACCCATGGCCGTATTAAGGCTCAGCCTGGTCTGATCGAGCGGGATGCGGTTTTTCCCAAAATGATGGGTTTCGATGCCACTGCGCAGGGCTGTTAAGGGGGTAATTTTTTTGATTTTTGCGGCACTGAAATAGGAAATTCCCAATACCGCCATCGTAATCACGCCCAAACTTGCCAGCACCGCCTGGGGATAAAGTCCGGTGGCCCAACGCAGCCCGATTGACGATGACACCACATTGGTAATCACCGGCGAAATCAGCAGGGCGGCGGCCAGCCCCACCATAAATCCGACGGCGGTCATCAGCAGATATTCCACCAGAATCGAACCAAGGATCTGCCTGGTTGTATAGCCCATCGCTTCGAGGGTGCCGATATTTTTAATATTGTTTTCAATGTGGGTGGTGGTAGAAAACTTGATGACGATGGCGGCAATCGCCAGAATGATAATCGAAAAGGATAACAGCACCGCCATAATGATGTTGATAAAGATAGCCACTCCCGTTTTCATTGTTCCATAACTAAGGGAGGCATAGCTGCCTGTACCTTCCGGCATAATCGTTTTTATTTCTTTGATATACTCCGATTCAAATGCTTCGGTGCCATTAATATCATCAGTGATCACCGCAATGTAGCTGCATTTTGAGCCATACTCCGGCTGCGCCAGAAATTCCTGAAACTGCTGATCGCCCAGAAACAATTTATACATGCTGACATTGGAAGGACTGGCAAACATCAAATCTTCATAGAAACCAGCGATCTCAAGCTCGGTACTGGCATCATCCACGGTCAGTTTTAGGGTATCCCCAGTTTGATAGCCATTGGCTACTTTCAAAACATAGGGTACAATTACGCCATTTTTCGGCATCTGTTCGGCTTGATCAATGATCTTCACCTGGGAAATTTTCCGGGCAGTATCCAGATTGAGAAAAACCGCCGGGATACTGTTGGCCTCTTCCCCAGTATTTATATTCTGAAATGAGGACGACATCGACATCATTCCCTCTTCCCGTTCACTGTAGGAATAGGCTTCAATAGACTGATAAATTTCTTGAATCTCCTGATCGTAGGTGCCATCGGTAATTGAGATCAGGTGGGCACCATTGGTTTCGGCATTTTTTTCATCAATAAAGGTGTCCATATTTGACAGCACGCTGATTCCCACATAGAGAAAAATAGTGGCAATCGCAATCAGGATGATCAGGGTGGCCGTGGCCACCTTGGCCTTCTTGATATTGTTGGTCGCAATCATCAGAATTTTCATGCTACCAGCCCATGCTTTCCAGAAATTCCCGGAGGATTTTATGGCGGTCAGGATCATCCTTGCGATAGGCTCCCAGACTCAGCTCGTCGATGATGACTCCATCTTTCAGATAAAGGATGCGGTTGGCCCGGCGGGCCGTTTTGATATCATGGGTCACCATGATGATGCTTTGACCGGAGGCATTGACCTCGGTCATCACATCCAGCACATTGATGGCATTGGTCGAATTGAGAGCCCCGGTGGGTTCATCCGCAAAGACGATTTCCGGCGCATTGATCAGCGCCCGGACAATCGCCACCCGCTGGGCTTCGCCGCCGGAAAGCTGGGACGGATATTTATGATAGCAGGCATCACTTAACCCCACCTGCTGCAGCAGTTCCTTGGCCCGGTTGGCAATGGCCTTTTTGTCGCGGCTGACCAGCAGCCCCGAGATCATAATATTATCGAGCACCGTCATGGTATCATTGAGATAGATCTGCTGAAACACAAAGCCGCAATGCTTTCTGCGAAATACCGCCAGCTGATCATTGGAATAGTTGGAAATCGCTTCGCCTTTAAAATCGATGGTTCCCAGAGTCGGCTTGTCCATCCCCGACAGGGCATAAAGCAGGGTCGATTTTCCCGAACCCGAGCTCCCCATGATGACGGTAAAGTCACCGGCTTTAATTTCGATGTTGAGATTTTTTAAAACGTGCTGCATGATGCTGCCGTTTGAATAGGTTTTACTGAGCATTTCTGCTTTTAGAATTGTGTTTGACATACGTTCCTCCCGATTAATTAGATGGATCTTTATCCCGATGATAAAAGACCATGGTCGGCTTTTGCTTTCCATGGCCTAATTATATTTCATATGTTCTTAACCGGTCTTTTGCCAACTCTTATTAAATCCTTATCTGTTTCTTAAATGGAAAGACCATCACACCACTTTGATGCCCAGTTCCACCGTGAACCCATCTTCATTATAACAGCGGATGCTGCCGCCCATGGCGGCCATAAACTGCCTGGCCAGATAGAGACCCAGCCCGGAACCGGGGGTGTTTTGGATCATTTCCCCGGAACCCCGAAAAAACTTTTCACACACCAGCGGACATTCATCGGGATCCACCCCCGCCCCATAATCCTTGATTTTTATGGTTAGGTTTTTGTCTGTTTTATCCAGATTAAACCAGATGTCGATATTGGTATCGGCATATTTATAAGAATTGCTGATGACATTGTCAATCACCTGACCCAGCCGCAGTGGATCACAACAAATCAGACACTCCGCCAAGTCATTTTTAAACCGGATTTTCCCAAAATTATCCATTTCCTTGAACATCTGGATGATCACGGTGCTGGGTTGCTCGCTGACATTGACCTTCAGCATTTCCAGTTCTTCCAGGGTGGCGTGGAACAGATTGCTGATCAGCGCATCAATGATGTCGGCTTTGGCATCGATCACCGCGATTTTTTCGATACTTTCAGTGATCGTTGTTGCTGCGGTTGACCCCGGCAAATCCTCAGTTTTCACAGTTGCCAGCTTGATCTCAAGTAACTCACAGATGGCTTTAATCGTAGCCACCGGGGTTTTTATGTCATGGGACAGTTCCGCCACCAGCTCTTTCTTGCTGATATTAGCCTGATATTCACCCTGCCGGGCCTTTCTCAGCTCTTCCCGCATCAGATCAAAACTTTCAGTGAAAGCGCCAAAGTAATTGCCCCGGTCCATCGGTAGCCGGAACTCCAGATCACCATCGGCAATTTTTCGGGCAAACTCTTTCAGCACTCCAAAGGGCCGAAGAATCGACATATGCACCCTCCCCAATAGTGCATAAACCAGGAGCAATACCATCCCAAAGGTAAGGGTCATCATGATCGTCAGATTTCTTTTCATGGTTGCTTCTTCACTACCGTCGGTCAGAATAATGATCTTCCCCAGCAGTTCTTCCTGTCCATCCGCTGCGGTTCCGGTCAAATCGATGATCGTCTGACGATTCCTAATACCGTCAAACAAGAGGGCTTGATAGTTTTCATCGGTAACCAGGGCAATCTGGTAGGACATGCCACCATTTGTACCGGATTCTTCTGCATCGCCAGCGCGCCAGTCTTTTTCGATGGTTTTAGCGACCTGGTTAATCTCGGTAACATCGACCCGATTGATCTGGGTGGCGTTGATCGTGATGATTGCGGCCAGGTAGCCGGCCATCATGATCACCGTAAACAGAATCACCATATTTCTTATTTTCATGCATTTCCTCAACTAAGTAATTTATTATATCGGCAAGAAGAGCGCCAGGGCTATTCATTTTCCCGGGTCTCGAACATATATCCGGTGCCCCAGATGGTTTTAATCAGCCTTGGCTGGTTGGGATTTTCTTCGATTTTCTCGCGGATTTTCCTAATATGGACATTCAGGGTGCCATCACTGAAAAAAGCATCCCCCCAGATTTTGGCGAACAACTCGTCTTTGGCAATCACCCGGTTTTTATTTTCATAGAGGTATAAAAACAACTTGAATTCCTTGGTTTTGAAACCGACATCTTTTTCATTGCGATAGACCTTCATGGCATCTTTATCAATTCTCAAGTTAGCGCAACGATCCTGCCCATCTAATTGTGCGCTGACCGCATCACTGCTCCCGGCTTTTAGCGCCGCCCCATCATAACGTTTGATGATAACCTTCACCTTGGCCAGCAAAACGCTGAGGGAATAGGGCTTTTTAATATAATCATCGCCACCGATATTCAGAGCAATCAGGACATCGTCATCACTCTGCCGGGCGCTGATAAAAAGAATCGGCACATCGGTATCTTTACGGAGTGCTTTACACAATTCAAAGCCGCTGTCGTCTCCCAGATTGATATCCAGCAAAATCAGTTTAACCTGATTGTTTTCCATGAATAAGACACACTCATCAAAATTGGTCACAACGGCGCAGGTCAGGCCAAACATTTCAAAATATTCACAGGTCGCTTTCGCCAGTTCTACTTCATCATCGACAATTAAACAATCCCAGTTCACACGTACTCCCATCCCCCGACCTGGTCGGGAACACTTTCGATTTAATTCTTCTGATAATCCTTGGTTAAATGATACCATTATTCGGCAGTAATTGCATCCATCTAGCCATCGCCTTAATTGAGTTCTAAAAAACAACTCTTTTTGAAAGCAAGTTTGAACTCTAGTTCTCGAATATTATTTTTCAAAAATATTTGAATCCCTCGTCTGCTTTGTTTAAAAATTTGCATGATTACCAGATGAATACAATTGGCTCTTGCGACAAATAATAGTCACGATATTCTGATCAATTTGATCCAAGTTCAACATTATTCTATCAAGCTTTTTCAAATCGGTCAGTCATGTTTTAAATAACGCTTCTTTTACGAATATTCAAAGAATAATTATTCTCTTATTATTTACTATTGTCTCAAATTACATATTTCTGAATAATTATTTGTTTTCTTAACTAAATTTAAGGATTTTCTTGTCCAAAAATAGCCATTTCCTTGATAAATGTTTATCAATCTAACACTTTCCTACATCTGAGTTCCCTAAATTTTCGTTTCGATATCTTAAATTCTTAACTAAAGTTCAACTTGATTTTATAATCTGAAAAGATTGGATCGTTAAAAAACAAACAAATAAAATTGTCATATATAACAAATTTTAAATGTTGTTAATTATTTTTTTAACAATCTTAACAAAAAAAAAATTTGCCTTTAAATAAAAACAACCTACAAAGGCGAGTAAAACTATCCTAATAAAAAAATGGTCAGCAATAGCAAAAAATAATATTAATTTTTGACAAAGTGATTATTTTGTACATTGGTTTAAATTTAACAATCGATCTGCCAGCAATATGTAATAACATACTATAACTAAAAATAATAAACAATACATATCTATTCATCATTTAACGATTGTTAATTGTTTAACAATGGAAACTAAAAATTAATCAAATTCACCAAACGCGTTATTTCCTCGAATTAATTGTTTGTTACTTAACAAACAACTTTATCTAATTGTGTTTTCGCTCGGCAAAAGGCTATATAATCTTATTCTCAATTAAATTCAAATAAAATTGCTTTATTATTAAAGTAATTCTCCCTTCGTTATTGATGATTCCTGGTTTCGCTGATCATTCTCATCACGAGTCAGTTTAAACGAAAAATCATCATCAAGTAAAAGATATGTTCTTTTTTTGTTCAGAATTAAATTTTGCAACTTCAGGTAAAATAAAACTGGTCAAATTTTAGGGGGAACAATCCTATGATAATTTTTTCTCTTAATTCTTAATTTTTTAAAATTATTGTTTGAAAAGAGTAAAATATCAGAACGCACTTTTAGTCATTTTTTATTACTTTTAATAAACACTATTTTCCGGCCTTTTTTAATCCAGAAAAACACATTAATTTTAAACCTATTTTCTCTTAAAATGATTACTTGTTAGCATAAGTCCTAAAATTCAATTACAATCCAGTTATTTAACTTAAAACGGCTTTAAAATCCTTATTTTTTGTTACTTCGTTACTGTTCAGACAGTCTATTTTAAAATTTTTGTTAACTATTTCACAATATAAATTCGTATATTTCTACATTTTACTAATAAATTGTGAAATTCTTCACTGGACAAAAAAAAATAGTGAATGTATAATGTGAAAAAATATTGAATTTACTCCAAATCAATGGAGTCTAAGGGTTTGGCATTGTTTTGCCGGTCTATGAGCTATTGATCCGTAGGGTATTATTGGAAACGGTAATGCCTCCCATTGTGGAAAGGAGAAACTATAAAAATAAAAGAGCAAAATATTGATATTATTGATTTGTAATATGTTTATCTTGCTGTTTTATTCGGATTGCCCTCTATGCAATCCTTTACATTAGTTTTAAACTCTAATCTACACAGATTAGAGTTTATTTTTTTGAATTTTTAAAATTCATTAAACAAAAAACTTTAAGGAGGCGGTTTTATGAACGCAAATGCAAGTGGTTGCATGGAAAACGATGAAAGAACTCATTTAGTTACCGACATCGTTGCCAAGCACAAGAATTCAAAGGGAGCATTAATCCCTATCCTACACGAGGTCCAGAGATTATATGGTTATTTACCAGTAGAAGCCCAGGAGATCATTGCTAAAGAAATGAATGTCCCTATTTCTGAGGTATTTGGTGTTATTTCTTTTTACTCATTTTTCTCTTTAAATCCCAAAGGTAAACACCGAGTTTCGATCTGTATGGGAACAGCCTGTTATGTTAAGGGGTCTGGCCCAATTTTAGACAAATTAAAAGAAACCCTGGAGATTGAGGTTGGCGAAACGACCGCAGATGGTGAGTTTACCCTGGAAGACTGCCGCTGTTTGGGTGCCTGTGGTTTAGCCCCAGTTTTAACGATTAATGGAAAAGTATTTGGGCGCTTAACAAAAGACGACATTCCCGTGATTATTGAAGGCTGTAAAACAGAAGATGGAGGAATTGTTCAATGAAAACTATTGCCGAACTAGAAGCAATCCGACAAAAAACACTTAAAGAAGTGGGCATGCGAACTGACAATGATTCGATCCGAGTGGTTGTGGGCATGGCTACCTGTGGTATTGCCGCCGGAGCACGACCGGTGATGCAGGCATTTTTGACTGAAACACAAAAACGGGACATCCATAATGTTACCGTTACTGCAACCGGTTGTATCGGTGTTTGTAGTTTAGAACCGATCGTTGACATCATTGATAAAGATGGTACTAAGGTTACCTATGTAAATATGACGCCTGAGAAAGTTGCCAAGGTCGTTTTAGAGCACCTTGCCAATGGTAAGGTTTGCTCGGAATACACGTTAAAAGAAAATCAATAATATAAATTTTACGAGGAGGAAAACTACATGCAATTGTTTCGTTCACATGTTTTAGTTTGCGGTGGTACAGGTTGTACCTCTTCAAATTCTGAAGCAATAATGTCTGAATTAAATCAAAATCTGGTAAAGAATCAGCTTGATAGTGAAGTTAAGGTTGTCCAAACAGGATGTTTTGGTCTCTGTGAAGAAGGCCCAATTATGGTTATTTACCCAGAAGGCACCATGTACTGCCGAGTTGATGTGAAGGATGTTCCCGAAATTGTGGAAGAACATCTTTTAAAAGGCCGACTTGTGACCCGCTTGCTGGAAGCCAGCAGCCAGGTTCAGGAAGACAATCAAGATATTGAACAGTCCAGTTTCTTTAAAAAACAATTACGGGTTGCCCTGCGAAATTGTGGCCGGATCAACCCCGAAGAAATTGATGAATACATTGCCTTTGATGGTTACAAGGCTCTAGCCAAAGCCCTTTCGGAAATGACACCTGTTGAAGTCATTCAGACCATTAAAGATTCTGGTCTGCGAGGCCGTGGCGGCGGTGGATTTCCCACCGGCACCAAGTGGGATTTCGCGGCCCAACAGGTTAACGATGAAAAATACGTCTGCTGTAATGCGGACGAGGGCGATCCCGGGGCCTTTATGGATCGCAGCGTATTAGAAGGCGATCCCCATTCAGTTATTGAAGCGATGACCATTGCTGGTTATGCCATCGGCGCTACTCACGGTTTTGTTTATGTTCGGGCTGAATATCCGATTGCCGTTCACCGCCTGCAAATTGCCATTGACCAGGCTCGCGAATATGGCTTATTAGGCGAAAATATTTTGGATACCGGTTTTAAATTTGATCTGGAAATCCGTCTCGGTGCCGGTGCCTTTGTCTGTGGTGAAGAAACTGCGTTGATGACCTCGATTGAAGGCAAGCGCGGCGAACCACGGGTCCGTCCGCCATTCCCAGCCGTAAAAGGATTATGGCAAAAGCCGACCATCCTGAACAACGTTGAAACCTTTGCCAATATTCCAGAGATCTTATTAAAAGGCTCGGAGTGGTTTGCCAGCATGGGCACCGAAAAAAGCAAGGGCACCAAGGTATTTGCGGTTGGTGGAAAAATCAATAATACCGGTCTAGTGGAAATCCCCATGGGCACCACCCTGCGGGAAGTTATTTATGAAATCGGCGGTGGCATCCCCAATGGCAAGAAATTTAAAGCGGCTCAAACCGGGGGGCCTTCTGGTGGATGTATTCCTGCCAGCCATATTGATACCCCTATCGATTATGAATCATTAATCGAATTGGGTGCCATGATGGGCTCCGGCGGACTGATCGTTATGGATGAAGATACCTGTATGGTTGATATCGCCAAGTTCTTCCTGGAATTTACCGTTGACGAATCCTGCGGAAAATGTACCCCTTGCCGCCTAGGAACTAGACGGATGAAGGATATTCTGGAAAAAATCACCCTCGGTAAAGGCGTGATGAGTGATATTGACGAACTGGAAACCCTGGCTCGCGATATCAAGGCATCTTCCCTGTGTGCCCTGGGTCAGACCGCACCCAACCCGGTTTTAAGTACCCTCAGATATTTCCGGGATGAATACGAAGCCCATATCCGCGATAAAAAGTGTCCGGCCGGCTCCTGTAAGGCTTTATTAGCCTATGAAATCATCGAAGAAAAATGTAAAAACTGCGGTCTTTGTCTGAAAAATTGTCCCGTTAGCGCCATTACCGGCAATAAAAAAGAAAAGATTCCCTTTGTCATCGATCCAACCCTGTGTATCAAGTGTGGTGTATGTTTTGAAAAATGCCCTGTTGACGCAATCAAGAAATAAAAAAGATTTAATTAAGGAGGTTAGTAATGATTACAGTAACAATAAATAATAAAGTATGTCAGGCTGAAGTAGATCAAACGATTCTGCAAGTGGCAACCGACAACGGCATTCATATTCCCACCCTGTGTCACATGGATGGCATCCATGATTCCTTTTCCTGTCGCATTTGCGTGGTTGAGGTAGTCGGTGCCCGGACCCTGATCCCCGCCTGCGCCGGAAAAGTTGCTGATGGCATGGTCGTCAATACAGCGACGGAAAGTGTCCTCAGTGCCCGTCGCAACATTGTCAATCTACTTTTATCCAATGGCGAACATAACTGTTTGTCCTGTGAAAAAAGCGGCGAGTGCAGCCTGCAGAGCATTGCCTATGAATTGGGTATTGAAGCCCCGCCATTTATCATGGAAAGCATCGAAAAACCCACCGTTGACGATTCTTCGGTAATGATTGTCCGGGATAACCGCAAATGTATCCTTTGCCGTCGCTGTGTAACCGCCTGTAATGACATTGTCTGCAATGACGTTTTATCGCTTGGTTTTAGAGGCAGCGATACCACTGTGATCTGTGATAACAATATTGACATGGGGGCATCCTCTTGTGTTCAATGTGGCCAATGTGTTCAGGCCTGTCCAGTCGGTGCTTTAACCGACAAAAAATCGATTGGCAAAGCCCGCTCCTGGGAAGTTACAAAAGTCCGTACCACCTGCCCATACTGCGGCGTCGGCTGTCAGCTGAACCTGCATATGAAAGGTGACAAAATCGTTAAAGTTACCGGCGTCGAAGATGCGTATCCCAACAAAGGCCGTCTCTGCGTTAAGGGCCGTTACGGTTATGACTTCATCTACTCACCGGAACGATTGACCTCGCCGCTGATCAAAGAAAACGGCAAATTCCGGGAAGCCTCCTGGGATGAAGCACTGGATCTGGTTGCCAATAAATTTAAAGCGATTATTGCTTCTGACGGTCCCGATGCAGTCGGTGGCATCAGTTGTGCCCGCAGCATCAACGAAGATTCCTACCAGATGCAAAAACTGTTCCGGGCCGCCTTCAAGTCCCCTAATATCGACCATTGTGCCCGGGTCTGTCATGCCCCAACCGTTGCCGGTTTAATTAAATCCTTCGGTACCGGTGGGATGACCAATTCGATTGAAGAATTTGCCGAAACCAACTGCCTCTTCGTCATCGGCAGCAACATGACAGAAGCGCATCCGATCGCCTCAACCTTTGTTAAAAATGGTCAGCGCAACGGTGCCAAACTGATCGTGGTCGATCCCCGAAAAGCCAAACTGGCTGACTACGCCGATGAATTTGCCCAAATTAAAGTCGGTTCTGATGTGGCCTTCCTTAATGGTTTGATGAATGTCCTGATTACCGAAAACTTATATGATAAAGACTTCGTTCGTGACCATTGTGATAATTTTGAGGCACTGAAAGAAAAAGTACTGGAATACCCACCAAAACGGGCTTCTGAAATCAGCGGCGTGTCTGAAGCACAGATTATCAGTATTGCCCGGATGCTGGCGGCCAATAAACCCGGGATGGCGATCTATACTCTGGGTATCACCGAGCATACCTGCGGAACCAATAATGTTATGTCGGTCGCCAATCTACAGATGTTACTGGGTAATGTCGGAAAACCAAATGCCGGTGTCAACCCCCTACGCGGCCAGAACAATGTTCAGGGAGCCTGCGATATGGGCGCCCTGCCGAATACCTATCATGGCTACCAGAGTGTTACCGATCCTGCCGCTAAAGCCAAATTCGAAAAAGCCTGGAATGTCGAAGGACTGCCTGATAAATTGGGCCTGATGATTCCCGATATGTTTGAAAAACTGGAAACCAAAGAAATGAAAGCGATTTACATCTTTGGTGAAAATGTAGTCGGTACCGAACCGGATATTTCCCATGTTATCAAATGCCTGGAAGCGGCCGAGTTTGTTGTCTGTAATGATATCTTCCAGACCGAAACCACCCAATATGCCGATGTTGTTTTACCAGCAGCGGCCTGGAGTGAAGATGAAGGTACCTTCACCAACTGCGAACGCCGCATCAGCCGGGTTCGCAAAGTCAAAGAAGCACCGGGTATTGCCAAACCAAACTGGTGGATCTTCCGGGAAATCGCCAAACGTTTTGGCCAGACCTGGGCAGCTGATAGCGGCCAGGAATTATGGGACAATGAAATTGCGCCGCTGGCACCTTTCTTTGCCGGGGCAACCTTCGACAAGCTTGACCAGGGCGGGATCCAATGGCCTTGTTCAACACCAGAAGATCCGGGTACCCAGATCCTCCATTTAGATGGTAATTTCACCCATGGTAAAGGTCATTTAATGGCCCTCGACTGGACCCCACCGGCGGAAGTGCCCGATGCGGATTATCCGTTTACCTTAAGTACCGGTCGCCGTCTCTACCACTACCACACCCGGACTCAAACCGGTCGTTGTGAAGGTCTTAATGAACTGTTACCCGAAGAATATGCTGATATTTCTGAAGTGGATGCAAAGCGACTGGGAATTGAGCATGGCGAAATGATCATCGTTAAATCTCGTCGTGGTACCGTAACCGTTAAAGCCCAGGTTTCGGAACGGATTCCGGAAGGACTGGTCTGGATGGCGATGCATTATTTTGAAAATAATGCCAACTGGTTAACCACCCGGTACGGTGATACCATCACCAAAACCCCAGAATACAAGGCTTGCGCCGTTGCGATCGAAAAAATTCAATAAGGCAATCGCTTATTAACGGGAGTGTTACCCTAATACCATCAGGTTTTCGGTGAGCTCCCGTACCGACCAATTGTTAATCTGTTGTTCGCTGCGGAATCGGACAGGCTCTGCCGTGTCCGCTCCGATGCGTACAACATGATGTAACCATTGTCGGTACTACATTATCTTTTTTATCCAGTTCCGGGAGTGTTGACTACAACACTCCCGCTATCTTAACATCTGCTCCAACTATTACTATTTCTAAAAAGCATTGTTTTAACCAATGCTTTTTAGAAATAAATATAAATTTATTTGATCTATTTAGATTGAGATATTACATATTGTAGAGGTGAAAAATGAAATTTGGCGAATTAACTTATGAAGACTATACCCAAAAGATTCAGGCTTTTCATGGCACGGTGGCACCGGGGATTTTGCTGGGCGGTTTTATGGTCAATCTGGCCATGGAAAATCTTCCCAAAGAAGGTTTCTATGATGTCATCTGCGAAACCAAGACCTGCTTACCGGATGCAATCCAGCTGCTGATGCCCTGCTCGATTGGCAATGGCTGGCTGAAGGTGTTGGATCATGGCCGCTATGCGGCGATCTTTTATGACAAGTACAGCGGTGTCGGCATCCGTATCACCATTGATAAAAACGAACTTGAAAAATGGGATGAAATCCATACCTGGTTTTTAAAACTCAAGCCCAAACATGATCAGGATACGGATCTCCTGTTTGCCCAGATGCGCGAAGCTGGCACCACTATTTTTACCATGGTGCCGGCAAAAGTACACCAAAACTACTTGAAAAAAGAAAAAATGGGTAAAACCACCACCTGTCCGATTTGCCATGAAACCTATCCGGCCAAACACGGCAGCATCTGCCGGGGCTGCGCCAGCGATCTACCCTATGATTTAATTGATCCTGATGATCCGACTAAAGATCCAAAAGCAGTTCTGTTAACCAAAACCCCGGTTGCCGAATCGGTGGGCATGCATTTGCTTCACGATGTGACCCGCATTATTTACAAAAAAGAAAAAGGCGTGGCCTTTAAAAAAGGGCATACCATCACTGCTGAAAACGTCCAGATGCTCCGGGAACTGGGAAAAAATAATTTATTTGTTGCCGAGCATAACCCTTTAGTCAAAGGATATATCCATGAGGATGACGCCGCACTGGCTTTTGCTGATTTGATGCGGGGTGCAAATATGGACTTTAATCCACTCCCCAAAGAGGGCCGGATCAATCTGGTAGCCGAAATCGATGGGATCTTTGTTGCTGATGAAGATCAATTAGAACAATTTAATCAATCCCCCGGGGTGATTTGTGCGACCCTGCCCAATTATACCGTCGTTAAAAAGGGCGAAGTGGTGGCCGCTACCCGAGCCATTCCCTTGTATATTTCACATACAGACTATTTAAAAGCCTTAAACTGTCTGAAAAAGGAAACTGTGTTTGCTGTCCACCCCCTGAAAAAAGCGAAGGTTGGTATTTTAATCACCGGTACCGAAGTTTTTGAAAACCTGGTCGAAGACAAATACACCGAAATCATGCAGGCCAAGGTGGAAGCCTATGGCTGTGAGGTGGTGGCCAAAGAAATGGCGCCAGATAACGTTGCGACCATCAGTAGCAAAATTCAGGATATGATCGCCTTGGGTGCCGATCTGATTATTACCACCGCCGGACTATCCGTTGATCCCGATGATATGACTTTAGAAGCGATCATTAACGCCGGGGCCCGGGACTTGCTTTATGGAGTGCCGGTCTTACCCGGTTCAATGCTGGTCACGGCTAAAATTGATGATGCTCAAATCGTCGGGGTGCCCGGATGTGGCATTTATAATGACCGCTTCAGTTTTGATCTGCTGTTCCCCCGGCTGTTGGCCGATCTGGAAATTACCACCACTGATTTGGCCAAATTGGGCAACGGCGGACTTTTTTATAAATAGGCAATTGTTGTTTAAGAATAGTAGCGGGAGGAAGAACCATGGAAGATCTGATCTATGAAGACTACGATGTTTTAGAAATAAGCAAAGCTGACAACGCTTGCGCATTAACAGAAACCAGCAAAAAAGTAATTACCGAAATATCGTTGAAAATTATCGTCAATGGTGAAGAACTGGTTTCTTTACTCTGTCTGAATCAATGCCAGGAGGAACTGGCGCTGGGATTTCTATATAGCGAAGGAGTAATTAACGCCGTTTCCGATGTGGTGGAAATCACCTATAATGACATGATGTTTGCCGTGATCATCCGATTGAAGCAGGATATTTCGGTTAACCGCCAGGAAAGTTTGCGCAGTATCACCTCTGGCTGCGGCAAGTGTTACACCTACATTAACCCCCTGAAACAAAACCAGTACGCAAGGATCGCGACAAATCAGCGTTTTTCATTAAATACAATCTTATCTGTGATGAAAGAGTTTTTATTATCGTCGGAAATCTTCAAGGATATTGGTGGTGTTCACAGTGTGTTGTTTTATCACCCGGACTATCAGATTTTAAACGAAGACATTGGCCGTCATAATTGCTTTGATAAAATTACCGGTATTTTATTAAAAGCCGGCCGTCTGGATTTAGCTCCATCAAGCATTCTATTTGTCAGCGGTCGGGTCTCTTCGGAAATAATGACAAAAGCATTACGGTTGGGCACCCCGATGCTGGTTTCCCGGTCGACACCAACCACCTCAGCCATCCGGCTGGCCCAACAATATAACCTGACGCTGCTTGGCTATGTCCGCGGGGAGCGGGGCTTTGTTTATAGCTGTCCGGAACGGCTGGAACTCTGATTAGCGGTTCTGAAATAAAGAACATTTCATTGCCAACCTCCTTCGCCCATCAAAAGAACCTTCATAAAAGCAGTCCCCGGCTATCGCCGAAACATAGCCCTTCGCCTGGAAGGGGATGCCGTTTTTGATCTCCCACTTTTCATTCATCAGTGGGATTATTTAACCGACAGACCTCCCAATTAAAACAAAATAAATATGAGCATAGAGACTTTTAGCAAAGCCTCAGGAATTCCTGGAATCCCACGGAACGTACCGATAAAAATCTTTTTGCCAATGCTAAGAAAGTATATTAATCTAACAGACCCCTTAATTTATTTAGGATCCCGCCATGACCAACTGCGTCCTATTGGCGGTAAAAAGCGGTATTGATGTGGAAATGCTCAGTCCCGGAAGCCCGGATAGAAATAGTATCTGGAACGATCCGTTCCTATTACGGTGACCTTTTGGCGAAGGGCCTAAATTTTAATTTTTATCTTCATCACCACTGATTTTAATCATTTCCACCAAACCAATTAAAAAAGCATGCCCTTTTGATAAGAAGGACATGCTTTTTCTTGATTGCTATTCTTTACCAATCTGTTCCGCTATTGCGGTTTTTGACCACCCTGGGGTGGACTCTGGCCGCCCTGGCCGGGTCCCCCCATGCCCGTCTGGCCGTTGCTGGTGACTATCCCGGTCAGTGGAATTTCCACGGTCTGACTGCCGCAGGTCAGGGTATAGGTCGATCCCTGAACCAGATCTGGGGCACTGATCACGACGGATTGATAGCTTTTATCCGGAGTATAGGAAACGATCGTTTTGCCGCTGGCATCAGTCAATGCAATTTCGGTCCCGGCTGCACAGCTCGATGTAAGGTTGCAAAGTAACGATGCTTGTGTCGAGGTTTCGGAAAACGACTGGGCCATGCCAGTACTGCCGGCAATAACAACGGTTCCGCCGCTGACATCGGCGGTGCCATTATAATCCAGGGTGCCATTGCCGCTGTTAGTGGGGCCACTGACATTAACTGTGCCTCCTGAAATGTACAGCGAGCCATTACTGTCAAGTCCGTCACCCGCCGCATTGACTCGGATGGTGCCACCGGAAATTGAAACATAGACGTTCGCATCATTTTCCATCGCCGCACCACCGCCTTTTCCGCCGGTGTCTGTTTCCGCGGCACTGGCACTGGCGCCATTAAACCCGTCATCCGATGAAATCAGGTCAATGGTTCCGCCTTCTACAATGATCGCTGTCCCTTCAATCCCCTCGGTGCTGGCTTTAATGGTGATCGTCCCGCCGCAAATGTAAACATAACCTTTTGTGTTATCATCGGCATTCTTCGAGGTAATCCCCTTGCCTGCTGACGAATCGATGGTAATGGCGCCGTCTTTGATTTTGACACTGTTTTTACCGCTAAGCGCATCATCAGCTGAAGTGATATTAAAGGTACCTCCGGTAATAACCAGATCATCCTTTGACACAATCCCATGATTATTGCTTGTTGTAATATTCAAAGTCCCTTCGCCATTGATGGTCAAATCGGCTTTGCTAAAAATCACCCCATCGACGGTATTGTCATCGGTCTGGACATAGGCACCACCATCGGTTAAGGTATTGACCGTATTGGCGTTCAAGGTGACAAAGACCTTGTTGGCACTTTTTACATAGATCGGGGCATTGTCGGCACAATTGATGGTCGCACCACTTAGCACAATCTGAATCTTATCGGTATCGGCTGCTGCTACGACAATCTGCCCGTCAATTAGATTTCCGGTGACCACATAGGTCCCTTCTTTGGTGATTGTCAGAACCCCGTTACTGGCGCTGGCGCCGTCACCGGTTACCTGGATATTGCTACCATCCAGGGTAACCTGAACTGCGGTCGCGTCGTCATAGCTTGTTTCCAGATCACGATCAGTAAATTCCGGATCGACAACAATTGTCGAGGTAGGTGATACCACCGCACTTAATACCGCAGTGGTTTCTGTTACTGCCTCGGCCGTGGTTTCTGCCGTTGTTGTTGCAGAATTTGAACTGCATCCGGCCAACAATACCATCATGATTAATAAAAATGGCATCAAAATCTTAAGTTTATTCATTGAATGTTTTCCTCTCTTTTCTTTGCTAGACTTTTTGAAGCGTTTATCTTGATATCCCCATGAATTGGCAAACAATCAGGGCTAAACTCAGCATCTCAATGAAAATCTGGGGTGCCCGCCTCTTTTTTCTTATTATAGGCGGGTTATGTGACGGCTATATGGATAAAGGCTGTTTTTTTATTGAAAGACCCGATTTTATTTTGTATCATTGGCTCAATTTTATGTCTAAAATTCTGTGCTACTCATTTTTTGTTTTTTTTTTGCAAAGTCAACTTGACATTTTATGCAAAGCGAACTATACTAATAATGCAAAGTATGCTATGCAAATCAATAGAAGGTGCAAAATGAAAACACGAATCAAAGAATTACGAAAAGAACGAAAACTATCCCAGGAAGAACTGGCACTGGCAGTAGGAACGACCAGACAGACCATTACCTCCATCGAAGTGGGCAAATATACTGCTTCGCTGGTGTTGGCCTATAAAATCGCTCACTATTTCGGCCTGACAATCGAAGAAGTTTTTGACTTTTCAGATGAAAATGAATTTTAGGAGGCAACATGATGGAAAAATTTAGAACAAAGGTTAAACAAAGAATCGCGATTTCTTCAGGAATGGCATTGGTGACGGTGGTATTGGGGGCTTTTAGTATTTATTCAATCAATATTTCAGATATCTCAACCGCAACACACTCTGACGGTTTTGTGGCCGGATTCCAGTTTGGCCTGATTATCAGCATTTTCGGCTTCTCGGTGTTTGATATCATCAAACTGAGCCTGGCAATCAATGATGAGACCAAGCTGAAAATTTTGTACAACAAGGAACATGACGAACGGCTGAAAACCATTCGCAGCAAAGCCGGGATGCCGATCATTGCTATCACCTCAGTCCTGATGATTATTGCCGCGATTATTGCCGGGTATTTTAACATTGTCGTGTTTTATACCCTGGTCATCGCCGTGGCGGCCCAACTGTCAGTCAGCGCCATGGTCAAGCTTTATTGTATGAAAACCATGTAATGCAGCGAGGCAATCATGATGAAAACAACGATGCGAAAAGAACTGAAAATCGGACTTTTGCTATTTGCTATTTTTAATCTCGCCAATTTGGTGATTAATTATCTGCTTCCGGAAATACCGGCCCTGCATTTCATCCTCGGCGGGCTGGCCGGGCTGGCCTTTTGCCAGACTATTATCGGCATCTTACCGGAAGCGACTTACCTAATACTCAAAAAGCTAAAAAATAATTTATAAACGAAACCCTCAACAAACGAAATTGTTGAGGGTTTTGTTGCGAAATTTTTAATTTTGTCCGTTCTTTCTGATACCGTCTTTTTTAAAACACTATTTAGCGGTGGTCCCGAAATTAAGTGCTGCCAGTTGATAATGGGCGGTTTTATAGGTACTGTATCCGCCAGCCAGATTGTAAATATTGGTAAAACCGTGGCCCTGCAGAATGCGGATAGCCAGATAAGCCCGCTGTCCCACCTGACAGGTTACATAAATGGGGGCGTCTTTGGCGATTGGTATTTCGCCAATCCGATCCCGGAGACTATCCAGCTCAATATTCACGGCACCCTTAATACCACCAGCCCGGACTTCCATTGCTGATCGGACATCCAGCAGGAAGCCGCCATCCGCGACAATCTGATCAATTTCATGCCACTGAACGGTTTTATAAACCCCATCGAGAATATTTTCGGCGATATAACCCAGAATGTTCACCGGATCCTTCGCTGATGAGAACGGCGGCGCATAACTGAGTTCAAAGTCCTGAAGATCCAGTACCGTTGCGCCCAATTTCATGGCGGTGGCAATCACATCGATCCGCTTTTCAGTGCCCTCCTGGCCAACCGCCTGCGCCCCGAGAATTTTCAGCGTTTGCGGGTCATACAGCAGTTTCAGCGCAATATTGGTGGCATTGGGATAATACCCGGCATGGTTGCTCCGGTGCGCCACCACCACCTGATAGGGGATTTTTTTCATATCCAGCAGAGCGGCATTATTTCCGGTGGCGGCAATGGTCTGATTGAACACCTTTGCCACGGCGGTTCCCTGAATACCGACATTACCGATTTTTTTACCGTTGATATAATCGGCCACCAGCCGTCCCTGACGGTTAGCCGGCCAGGCCAACGGAATGGCGGTCGGCGTTTTGGTGACAAAATCGACCACTTCCACGGCATCGCCGATGGCAAAAATATCCGGATTTACGGTATCATTTTCGCCGCTGTAGACCTCATAATTGGCGGTCGTGACGATATGTCCCCGGGGGCCCACTTTCAGATTGGCCTGTTTGGCCAAGGCGTTTTCTGGCACCACCCCAATGGCAAGAATAACCAGCTCGGCCTGAAGGACCTGGCCACTTTCCAGCACTACTTCATGGCCCTCATTCTGGAAATGATCAACCCCATCTTCGAGGATAATATTAACGCCATTGGCATTGATTTGTTGATGGACCAACTGGGCCATTTCAAAATCCAATGGTTTTAAGACCTGATTCATTTTTTCCACTAAAGTAACATTGATACCCAATTCCTGAAGGTTTTCCGCCATTTCAACGCCAATGAAACCGCCGCCGATGACCACTGCCCGGCTAACCTTGCCGCTGTCCACCACAGCTTTGATTTTATCGGTATCGGGAATGTTCCGCAGGGTCAGGATATTTTTGGCTTCTGCCAAGCCCGGAATCGGCGGAGCGATGGGTTTGGCCCCGGGTGAAAGGATCAGTTTGTCGTAGCTCTCGGTATAAACTGCTCCAGTTTGATGGTTTTTAACCGCCACGGTTTTCGCCAAAGGATCAACTTCAATAACCTCACTGAAATTGCGGATATCCAGGTTAAACCGTTTGGACATTCCGGTTACCGTTTGAACCAGCAGTTTCTGACGATCAGTAATCACATCGCCGATATAATAGGGCAGTCCACAATTGGCAAACGAGATATATTCGTCCCGTTCAAACAGGATGATCTGATCTTCTTCACTTAAACGACGGAGTCTGGCCGCCGCTGTGGCACCGCCAGCGACACCACCCACAATTAGTATTTTTTTCATCGATTTCTCTCCTTAATTCTAATAGTTCATTTTGTTTCAAAGCTGGTTTTACATTTGGGGCAACGGACGCTGATTTTCCCCTTATCCGTGGGGACCCGCAGCTTGGTCTGACAGTTCGGACAGGCCACCACCCGATGATCGACCAGTTCCAGTACCTTGGCCTGATCCAGACCGATCACGGCATCATCGCCGATGATAAAAGCGGGCACCCCGCGAATACCCCTACGGGCCATTTCTTGTTGAGCCGCGGCATCATAATTAACGTCCTTCTCAACAAACTGAATGTGATTTTGTTTGAGAAAAGCCTTTGCCGTTTTACAATGTGGACAGGTCTGGGTGGTAAACAGGGTTACATCTTTCATTAATCTCACCTGATTTCTTTTTATAATTACTTGCTTTAGTTATTATTTAATATGATTCATCTTAACAGATACTTACCCGATTCTCTGTGATTTCATCACTGAGAGACAAAATAATGAAAATCCGCAAAAAATAAAACAACCAAAACTTGAGTTATGGTTGCTCTTATTGTTAATTCTATTTTATTATATGGACTCTAAAGGCTTGTTTCTGGTTATATTGCTTTTTCCACGCGGTCCATTCCGGTACAATTCATCCCGATCGGGGCTCTCTGTTTTCGGCGGTTCTTTATTTCCCGATAGGCAAACTTGCTGCCTTTTTTACAGCCATCATTTTTGACCATCAATATCGAAGCCCCTTCCATCAGCAAGGTCATTTCACATTGACGGGGGCAGGTAGTGCAGGTGAGTTTGATTTCGCTGACTCCATCCTCCTGACAGATTACCGCTTTTTCTTCTTTTAAATGTGTGTTGATCATTGATTGGACCTCCAAAACCTTTGCTCAGAAACAGATTGACTTCAACGTCACCGCCATTTTTTTGCCGGGACCGCCGTTGCTCTCTGGCCGTTTTTTAGTAAAATTTTATCTTTTCTGAATTATAACACAAAATCCAAAGATTGTTAAATAAATAACTATTGGAAACGTTATCTGTTTTGGCGGGTTAATTTTCTTTAAAGATTACTGAGATTTAAGTGCCTACCTACACCTTATTTAAGGAACACAAACATAATACGATTGTTCTTTTGACCTTTTTGCTTTATCAACTATTTTTCTTAAATCGGAATTATAAAAAGAAACCCAATGAATGCAATTTATCTTTGCAGTTCCTTGGGTTTCATGTTTCTTTTTTTACCTAAACGTCAACTAATTTATTTCACATTCTTTACACAATCACCCGAACCGCAAAGCTCTCTTTACACTCCGGACATTTAACCATGTTTTTACCCCGCTTGATCGGGAGCTTCAGGGTCTTCTTGCAATGGGGACATTTCCGGTAACGATGGACCCGGATTTCTTTGATCCGCCGAAAAAAGATCCGGCCTTCTTTTTTAATGGGGTTCCACAGTTTTAAAAATTTTTCGTTTTCCATCCGCCGGCGGCTGATATTTCGGGAAAAACCGCGTAACACCATCAGCAGGATCACGCCGTTTGAAACGACCATCAGGATCGTTGAATTGACCATCATATTGACCATCATCAGTCCCAGGGCCAGAAATAACCCGGCATAATAAAGCTGATCAATACCGTAGCGGCCGGCCATGAAGCGGATCAGCTTATTTTTTAAACTTTCCATTGATTGTCTCCTAATCTATTTAACCACAGGTTCTAAAATATTAATCCTAAAAACGAAAGCAAAAACTGAATCGCGTAAAAACCAATAAACAGCTTAACAATGGTACCCAGCGGCGAAAAATTTGAAGCCCGGCGCCCAAATCCCCGGCGGTTGCCGACCATCTGGCTGAGCAAATTTTGATATTCGCCATTGTCCGGCTCCATCTCAACGGCCATTCGGGCATGTTCGACGGCAATATCCCGGTAACCCAGGCCATAGTTGGCAATGGCACTGTAGAAATGCCATTGGGCGCTACGATCCGCCAGATGTTTGAGGACATTAAGTGCCTGTTCATAATTCCCCATATTGATATAACTCGCCGCTGCTTCAAAACTGTAAGTCTGCCGCTGGCTGGAATATGCGCCAAAAATCCACTCAAAGGGATCAAACCCTTCAAACGGATCGGCCTGACCAGTACGGCCATCACTGCTGGCATAGCGATAGGTATAGGTTCTGGTTTGTCCCGCATGGCCATGTCGATAGGGACTGGCGGTGCCATGGGCATTCCCATAGGCAAGATTGGCCTGGCCGCTCTTGATCAAGTCATAGGCCGCATTAACCTCGCTCATTTTCTGGGCAGCTTCCTGATTGCCCGGATTCAAATCAGGATGGTATTGCTTCGCCAGTTTTTTATATGATTTTGAGACGTCCTCATCGCTGGCATCGTGAGGAACCCCCAAAACTTGATAGGGATCCAAATTCATTGTGATTCCACCTTATCTGCAAATTTATTTCTAAAATTAATCGTGGAATGATTGTACCCCTAAATGTTTAGGTTTTGTTTAAACAATTGAACAAAAGTTTTTCACGGGATCATAATTCCCCATGAAATAAAAACTGCCACTAAAAGATGACCGTCTTATCGTCATCTTTTAGTGGCAGTTAACCTATCAAATCACTGTCATTTATCGTTTTTGTGACAAAATCCCGATCGTGGACCGTCCCGGCAACACAAAATAATTATCCCCCAGGGTCACCCCGATTTTGGTGGTTTCACCGGCAAACATGTCAAAGAGCCGTTTCTGTTCCACCGTTGACCATTCTTCACCGTTTCCGGGAACGTAGTCCTGCACCAGCTGCCAGCCCAATTCTTCTTTCACCGCATCGGCCACAAACACTTTACCGGTATTGACCAGCAGATTCATGATCTCGTCGATCATAAAAAGATCCATAGAGTCTTTCAGAGTTTTGGAATAATCATCCAGCTCAGTACCGACCGTAACAATATAGGGGAAAACCGGCTCGCCCTGCTCGACATAACCCCTGAGCAGTGCGCTTTTAAAAAGCACTCCGTTGATTTTAACCGATTCATCGGTTTTTTCCGTAACCTCTGCTTGAAAGTAAATCGCTTTGGGCCGGGCAATCTGCTCCACCCTTTCATAAATAGGCTCCAGAATATCCAGCATCGCTTCATTGCCTCTTAAATGCAGTTCTCTGTCCAGGGTTTCCATGTCATAGGCGAAGGGAAATTTTTCAAAAATTTTAAAATCCATTTTGCTTTCTCCAATCTTTTTGTCTGTTGTTCCTGAATATACCCATCTTTCACGAAAATATTAAATGAAAGTAAATTTTAAACGAAAAATAAATCTTCCCAAACCAAAAAATTACTTAGTTTTGATTATTCACTTCGATACTTTGCATTTAAAAATCCAGTAATGAATTTTTGTTGAATTGAAAATTATTCGTTTTATGCCAATTGCATCTGTGATAAAATGATTTCATCAACTTTTCTGAAACGCTTTACAAAAGCAAAATAAAACTAAAGGAGTATCCCCATGAAAAGAAAACTGCTGCCCTTATTGCTCGTCTTAGCGCTGCTGTTAAGCGGCTGTGCAACGACAGATTCCAGCAACGGCAAAACTGATCCCCTTTCTGATGCGACCACCACACTGCAAAAAGAAATGGACGAGATTCAGACAATGTTGGAAGAAATTGGAACGAGTGTCGGAAGAAGTCCTGCCGGTGATGAAAAAGCCTACTCGCTGTTGAATGAAAAACTTAACAGCAAGCCTTATTTCTTCGATATTCTGGTAACTGATGCCGATTCAAATGTGACCCAGGTTGCCACGAAAATGGACAACCCCTTTATCGGTCTCAATTTAAAAAGTATCAACCGTCATCCCGAACTGTTTGTGGATACCCCGGCGATGGTCATTAAGCCGCACATCTCCAGTGATGACTCCCCTTATCTCTATGCTTCAGTACCGATCAAAAACGGCGGTTGGGTGATTGCCTACATTGATCCCTATACCTTTGGGGCTGAACTCAGCAAGCTGACGATCGGACAGAATCTCGATCTTGGCGTCATCGACACCAACGGAACCAATGTCTATACCAGCAATATGACCGAAATTGGTAAGAATATCTTAACTGATCCTATCTACAGCAGTTTTGTTGAACTTCAAACCCTGATCAAAAATAAAATGATCCCCAATGCCCAGGGCGAAGGAACCTACACTTATAATGCCGCTGGTACCAATGAGCCGGTGCAGAAGCAAGTAAAATGGGACACTGTTAACGCCTTTGGCTCGGATCTGCGGATTTATGTCAATTCTGAACCCGGTGCCGGTGAACCCGCAACCACCGATGGTGACCTGCGTCAGTTTACCGACGAGGAATTATCCTGGCTGGATACCGCCAGCACCTTTATCTATGATGAATTTACAAATCTTGAAACGCTCACTAAAACGGCGGTGACCGCCTATCAGGAATCCGGTGAAAATAGCGAAGCCTTCTCAAGCGCCTTGGCTGCCATCTCAAAGGATAGTCCGATCGCCAAAAATGTGGCTTTTGTCAATAATAAAAATATCATCACCAACGCCTACCCCACCTATTTCAAAGGGATTTCATTTGATCTCTATGATAAAAATATTCCCGCCATCAGCCAGAACAAACAGCCTTTTATCACCGAATTGACCTTTGCCGATCATCCGTCTCCGGCGACGCAGCTTTTAGCTTTTGTGACCCCGGTCGAAAAAGATGGCCAGATTGCCGGCTATATTGTGGCTCAGGTACGCCTCTATGATTTTGCTGCCTATCTGACCAATCTGGAAAACATTGGCGAAAATGTCAACTTTATGCTCACTAATAACGATGGAACGATTCTATACGATGGTGATCTCACCGAGGTTGGGATGAACACGTTTGAAGATGACCTCTACTCTGAAGGCACCCTAAGCGACTATATTCACAATGAATTTAAGCCCAATCGGGAAGGCCAGTCCGAATATGAATTCTATGGTGCCGGGATGACGGAAATCATTCCCAAACGGGTCGTCTGGAAAACCATGACCTTCATGTGGAATGACTTTAAACTCAGTATGAATTCGGAGTGGAAACCGGCAGAATAACAAACCCAGCCATTCTTTTATGCTTTTACCATGACATTAGCCCAAAAATCCGGTTCAAAACGGACCGATTTCTCTTCCGTTTTGAACCGGCTTGGCCGGTGTTAGATCAGACTAGATTTTGTTAATGGTTTTAACCGGATAGGCTTCAATGTACCCGCGGTAGCCCATCGGCACCAGCTGGAATCGCGGTGCTGCTTCTGGTGCCCATTGGTAGCCGTAAACAGTTGGATCAAACCGTTTAACATGCTCCCAGATCGCACCGATTTCGGCCATAAAATCGCTATCGTCATACGGTTCGCCCTGAAACACCATCATTGTACAGGAGGGCAGCTCAATCAGTTCATATCCTTCCGGAATGACATTGGCATAATCCAGCGGCACCTCCACGCCCTGTACATATTGGGACGTACCTTCCCGGATCAGATGCCTGGGCAACCACATCCCGATGGGTTCGTATAAGGCTTCCTTGACACTGGTGAGCACCGACCAGATCTCACAGCCGACTTCTTCACAATAGCCAAAATACTCGGTTGCTTGGACGCCGCGTTTTAACAGCAGCTTCCGGGCCGGTCGTTCAATCACCTGGACAAACACGGTCCGGGAATTTTGTTTTTCATTCATTTGCTGCTCATTCATTTGTTTTTCACTCATTTTTTTCGCTCCTTTATGCATGGACTGGTAGGTGTCGAAAACTTTCTGAGGCATAAATAATTGGATTGGTGGCGTCTGCCGGCCATATTTGCTGGGGGCCATCCCAAATTCCCGGGAGAATGCCCGGGTAAAGCCTTCGTGGGAATCAAAGACAAAATCCATGGCCACATCGATAATCTTCATTTCCCCATCCCGGAGCAACAGCGCTGCCTCGGTGAGCCTTAACGCCCTAATATAGTCGAAGGGGGCTTTCCCGACCACTTCTTTAAACAGCCTGGCCGCATGCCAGGGCGAATATCCGGCCGCATTGGCCAGTTCTTTCAAGGTAATCTTCCGGTGGAGATTGGTTTCGATATAGTCCTGCATCCGTTGCACGGCCTGAAAAATCTGTGCCTCTTCCATTTTTCTCACCTCCCTTGTCTTTATTCTAAGCCATCAAGAAGCAAAATGCTTGACTGCCCTTGCTAAAAGCATTCTTTACCCAGGGTAAGCCATATGCTATAATTTATAATCATTATAAAATCATTTATCTTTAAAAATTCCCCACTAACTGGAGTGACCTGATGCAAATTATTATTTCTCCTGCCAAAAAAATGAATATCGATACCGACAGCCTTGCCCCTGTCAAGCTCCCGCACTTTTTAGAAGACGCCGGAGTTTTGTTAGATCATTTAAAAAAAATGAACTATCCGGAACTAAAAACCCTGTGGTGCTGCAATGATACCATTGCGACGGAGAATTTTGAGCGGATCCAAAAACTGGATCTGCGATCCTGTCTTACTCCGGCCATTTTTTCTTATCAGGGAATTCAGTATCAGTACATGGCCCCTGGCGTTTTTGATACCAATCAATTCGCTTTTATTAATGACCATATGCGCATCCTCTCGGGATTCTATGGGCTTTTACAACCGTTTGACGGCGTTCGTCCATACCGCCTCGAAATGCAGGCTCGGCTCCAACTGGGAGGATATAAAAATCTTTATGATTTTTGGGGCAACAAACTAGCCCGACAGCTAACCAGCGAATGTGATTTCATCCTGAATTTAGCCTCAAAGGAATACAGCAAAGCCGTTTCTGCTCACCTACCGACTAATTTCTTTTTTCTCAACTGTAGTTTTGGCGAATTAATCAACCAAAAAGTTATCGAAAAGGGTACTCTCTGTAAGATGGCCCGGGGTGAAATGGTTCGCTTTCTGGCCGAAAACCAGATTACCCGGCCTCAGGATATTAAAGCCTTTACTTATCTGAACTACTCCTTTTCCCGCTCCCATTCACAAGCCAATCACTATGTTTTTCTAAAACATAAATGACATCCAGATATTTGCATGCGGGGTTGTTCTCAGCCAGGCAAGGCCGTAGTTATTTATGGTCACTACCCACTTAACCCTTTTGCCCGGGAAATACTTCTGGTATTTATCCTTCAGATGAATACTCTTTACCCCGTCAAATTATTAAACTGACTATTATACAACTCAGCATAAAATGTATCAGCGGCCAGCAATTCCTGATGGGTTCCCTTTTCAACAATGGTGCCGTTTTTCATCACCAGAATCAGATCCGCTGACTTGATGGTGGACAGCCGGTGGGCAATGACAAAGCTGGTTTTTCCCTTCATACTCGAAAGCATCGCTTTCTGTACCTGCAATTCAGTTTTGGTGTCAACGCTGGAGGTTGCTTCATCCAGAATCATCAGCGCCGGATTGGCCAGCATTGCCCGGGCGATGGTCAACAGCTGCATTTGCCCCTGGGAAACCGTCCCTTCTTCATTGGAGATCACCGTCTCGTAACCTTCTGACAAGGTTCGGATAAAATGGTCGCAGCGGGCCGCCTTGGCCACCTGAATGATCTCTTCCCGGGTGGCATCCATCTTGCCGTAAGCAATATTTTCAGCAATCGTCCCTTTAAAGAGCCAGGTATCCTGAAGCACCATTCCGACCATCCGCCGCAGTCCGCTTTTAGTCAGATCTTTAATATCAATTCCATCGACTTTGATGGTGCCGCCATCCAGTTCATAGAACCGCATCAGCAGATTGACCAGGGTGGTCTTGCCGGCACCGGTAGGCCCGACAATGGCCACCATCTCGTTAGGTCTGACGGTAAAGCTGATGTCCTCCATTAACAATTCATCGGGATGATAACCAAAGCGGACATGTTCAAAAGCCACCGCCCCATCCGGTTGGTTAATCTGTTTGGGCGTGCTGGTTTCAGGCACCTCTTCGGGTTCGTCCAGAAATTCAAACACCCGTTCCGCCGAGGCCAGGGCGGCCTGCATCGAATTGATAAAGTAGGAAGACTGGGTAATCGGATCGGCAATCTGATTGACATACTGCAAAAAAGCCTGCACCGTTCCAATCGTCATCGTGCCATTAATAGCAAAAATCCCCCCTACAATGGCCGTTACTACAAAACTCAGCTGGGTCAAAAAGCGGATCGCCGGATAGATGGCATAGATCACGAACTGTGATTTTTTGTTGGCTTGATACTGGCGCTCACTCAACTCCCGCTCGGTTTTTATGACCTGCTCCTGTTGGTTGAAGCTTTTGATAATCAGGTTGCCGGTATAATACTCTTCGATTTTTCCGTTTAATTCCCCTAACACCTTCTGATTTTCATAGAAAATCGCCAGCGTTTTTCCGGAAATCCACTTGGTCGCAAAAACACTCAGCGACATCGTGGCAATGATGATCACCGCCATGACGGGGCTCAGGACAAACATAATGACAATACTGAAGACAAGGTTACAGAGGGCATTGGCAAACTGCAACGCCCCGGTTTTTAAAATCTCGGCAATCTTATCCGGATCATTGGTGGTTCGGCTTAAAACCTCTCCGGTTTCATTGGCATCATAATAATGCAGCGGCAGCCTGGTAATCTTTTCGCTTATTTTCTCCCGCAGCGATAAGGCCAGTTTTTCACCCACACTGGCCATGGTATATTCCTGCAAAAAGGAGAATGCCGCGCCAATCAGATAGGCCATCGCCAACAATAACAGGGGCAGCCCCACGATCTCGGCTAACTGTTCAAAACCGCCACCGATGCCATTGGCGCTGATTGCCTGAATCAGTTGATCCAGAGCTTTCCCCATGATGATGGGGGTAAAGGCATAAAGCCCGTTGCTGACCACAGCCGCCAACAAAATGATCAGCAAGGCCCCCTTTTGTTTTAGCAGCAGCGCCATTAATCGTTTGGCCGAAGCCTTTGAATTTTTGGGGATGTCTTCCATGTCGGTCAGGTCTTCCGTTTCAGGCAGGCCTTCGTTATTAAGCACCTGCTGATTTTTTTGCTGCGGTTTTTTTCGTTGTTTCTTCATAAACTGTCAGCCTCCGTTTCGCTGAGCTGAGACGCGACGATTTCCTGATAAACGGAACAGCTTTTTATCAGTTCCTCATGCCGGCCGATGCCGGCCATCCGGCCCGCATCCAGCACAATGATCTGGTCGGCGTCCATAATGGTGCTGACTCGTTGGGCCACAATCACCATCGCCGCATCTGCCATCTCTCTTTTTAGTGCTTTTCTAAGTGCTCCATCGGTTTTAAAATCCAGGGCTGAAAAGCTGTCGTCAAAAATATATACCGGGGCTTTTTTTACCAGGGCCCGGGCAATGCACAGTCGTTGCTTCTGGCCGCCGGAAAAATTGGTACCGCCCTGAGCCACCGGGCTTTGATAGCCTTCTGCCAGCACGGTTATGAAGTCATGGGCCTGGGCGATTTGGGCTGCTTGTTCCAACTCTGCTGAGGTTGCCTGGCTGTTTCCCATCCGCAGATTGTCGGCAATGGTACCACTAAAGAGAATCGCCTTCTGGGGCACATAACTGATGGCTTCCCGCAGCTGATGCTGGGTCATCTGACGGATATCCGTCCCCTCCAGGGTAATCATACCGCTGGCCACATCATAAAGGCGCAGCATCAGACTGGCAATGGTACTCTTACCCGATCCGGTACCCCCAATAATGGCGGTTGTTTTACCCTGCTCACAGGAAAAGCTGATGCCCTCCAAAACCGACTCCTCCGCGCCCCGATAGGAGAAACTGACCTGATCAAAGACGATTTTTGCCGGATTATCAGGGTTTTGCAAGGCCGGCAGCTGAGTTTCATCGGCAATTTCCGGGATCGTATCCAATACCACCTGGGTTCGATCCAGACAGGCCTTCATTTTCGGTAACATTACCATCACCATCGATGACATAATCAGTGCGATCAACAACAGAATGGTATATTCGGAAACAGCGATAATCCCACCGACCTGAATTTCGCCATTGAGCACCAGAAAACTGCCAAACCATAACACCGCTACCATACTGATCCCGACAATCGACCAGATCAGTGGGCTGAATACCGCAAAGGTCTTATTCAGACGGATCACGTTATCGGCATAATTTAAAAAGGCCTGATTGGTTCGTTTTCGTTCAAATTCTGAATTGTCAAAGGCTCGGATCACCCGAACCCCGGTAATCGCTTCACCCATGATACGATTAATGACGTCCAACCGTTTTTGAATCGTTTTCGAGATCGGGCTGGCTTTAATGAAGATAAGATAAATGGCCAGCATAAAAACGACCATCGCAATGATCGGAATCCATACCAGTGTCGGGCTCACGGCAATGGTCATGATAATCGCTGTTATCGCGATAATCGGTGCCGGTAAAATCATTTGGGCAAACATAATCACGGTCTGCTGAATGACCGTAATATCACTGGTCGCCCGGGTAATCATTGAAGCGGTACTAAAACGATTAAAATCGCGGATTGACAAGACCTGGGTTTTGTCAAAAATCCGGTCGCGCAGGTATTTTCCTGAAAGTGCCGCCAAATCGGCGCTCAGATAGCTGGCCCATAAGGAAATCAGGCCTGATAATCCCACCGCTGCCAGCATCTGCAAACCCAATATCACAATTGCCATCAGATCTTTTTTAAGAATCCCGTCATCGATAATTTTTGCCGCAAAATAGGGCACCGCCAGCATGCTGAAGGACTGGATCACTGTTGCCAGAATAATTAAGAACAGCATCGTTTTTTTCTCTTTTAAAAATTGGAATAAATAGGTCACTGGTCATCCCTCCCGTTTTATTGTCAAATTTCAGCATCACTATCCTTATCATAAACGATACCGTACCTTAATAGTCAAGCCCTTTCAGTTAATTAAGAGATATTTTTTTAATCCCAAAGCTGCCGCCACTGACCGTTCTTCACCCCATTAATTAAGTTGCACCCATCCAGTGAATCAGATTATTTAACAATCGCTAAAAGTGCTGTTTCATATTGTGTTCGTCTTTCCAATTGTACCGCATTATCCAGGCGCAAAAGGACATTTCCAACCTGATAGGTGGTTCCTGTCACATCAGAAAAAACCGTCAAATAATCATACCGCTGTTTCGCTACCGCATAATCCTGATAAACTTCCACCGATCCGCCGATCGGTTCAATCTGATTCTCCCCCTGTTCAACGGAACAGTCTTCAAAGCGGGCTGCCTGTGACAGTTGGAGATTTGGCTGCTTTAATAAACCGGTTGCATAATCGGGATCGGTATAAACCACCACTGCCCCAATCGGCTGACCCGCTGCTTTCAGCTGATCAATGATCTCCTGCGGTGTTAGCGTGCAAAACAGTTGCGCATCCTGTTTTTCTTTTTCCTTCTGTTTTTTTGCTGCTGCCATCAAACTTTCAAAACTAAACTGCTCTGTCTTTTGATAACGGCTATCATAAGCGCTTTTTCCTTCTCCTGAATCTGAAAAAAGATACAGGGTTGCATCCGCTATTTTAAACCGGATCTTCCGCTCTGGTGTATCCACTTCATCTAAACGCAACTCCAGATAATTTTTATCGTTACCGCTGATCTGCCAGTTACCCTCTGAAATCGTCAGTTTCCCATCATAACCATTATAAAAACTGACGGTGCCATTTTCGTTAAAGACATATCCGGTCATTGCTGTATCATTTAAATCCCCTTCACTGGGCACTAACTCCCAATTGCCAACGAGATCCCCGGTACTATTAGCACAACTCGATAGCGCCAACAGGGAACAAAGCAGCAACAGAAGTGTTATTATCCACTTAATGCTTGTTATTGACTGCTTCTTTTTTCTTTCCGACATTTTTTCCTCCATATCGAAAAAGGAATCCTTTTTCATGCTTTTCTTCATAACTATTATTCTACCTATTCGGAACCCGTTTTCATGACCAAAACCGAAACGGTGATCTTGCCGTTATGATTGTCAAAGCCTCGCGGAAGCGAACAAACGTTTTGAATTATACCGACTCATAAAGTTTGATATAATCATCTACCGTCATCTTTGTGCACAGTTCTCCGATTAGATCATAGGGGATTTTATTCATCTTTCGAAAGCGGATACAGCTTTTACCGATATCCAGTTTTCCGATTTCCAAAGCCTCATAAGCCCCGGAAAACCATCTCAACAGGGATTCATCTGCGTATATGCCCAGATGATAAAGGGCGATGTGGCCTTTCTGGTTGGCCAGTGCCATAAACGGCAGGGGTTCCCCGGGATTAACGTGATAGCCTTTGGGATAGTGACTATGGGGAACCACAAAACTGATCATGTTATATTGCATCATCTCCTGAAAGCCCTCCGGTAAGTGAGCCTTGATGGTTTGTCGCAGTTTTTCCAGATGCTCTTGTCGATCCTCTGGTTGACGTCTGATGTAATCTTCCGGGCTTTTATCCTTAATTTTGCTCTTTTTTTGCTTGTTTTTCGCAGTCGTCTGATTCTCTGCCACTCTGAAAGCGACGATTTTTCGGATCAAATCAAAAGGTATTGGTTGATTAAGTGGAAATTGAACCGATCCTTTAGCACTCTTGTACTTTGACAATTCCTGCTTGAATTTTTCGATACCAGACGGGGCCGGATAAAAGCCAATATGGTTTTTATAAGCGGCAAAATGAACCAGATTGCCGACCAGAACAAATGTCGGCATCTGATAACTGATCTTTTCCTCCGCCTCGGGGGCCGTTTCTTTGATGAGCTGCCGGATTTCCTGTAGAAGTACCTGAACTTCTTCCGGGAACTGGCGAATATACTCATCAATGGGGTTAACGTCTTCAATAATTGTCATTATCTTCAATTCCTTTCAACTTTAAGTTAAGTAGGCCAGTCACGCTGATGTATTTTTTATTATTACTATCATTATACGCCTCTGTCCATCAAAAATCGATGGTATTTTTCGTTTTTTCGCCACGTATGTTCTTTAGATTCACCTTTCTTTGACAAAAGTCAAGGATTTACTCAAATGCATCCCTCCCATTTTTTATCAAATTAACTTGACCTCCCTGGCTCATGGTGATAAATTCTAATTATAAAATTATCGGTGATTGAGAAAGTACCCTGGGCTTTCAACCTGTTCCAGCGCCTATACATTCTGCGATTACCAGAAAAATAATATTGGAGGTTACCTCATGGAATGGAGTCAGTCTTTTGAACAGAATCATGAGCCAACAATGGCCGAGATGATCAGTTTCGTCAATAATCCCCTCTGGGTTGCTTTGCAAAACTTTATTGAAACCGCCTATCACATTAAACCGATCATGAATTACAGCCGCTGTTCCGCCCAGTGTGGGTGGAATCTGAAGTACCGGAAAAGCAGCAAATCCCTTTGTGTGCTCTATCCCATGGATGGTTATTTCATCGCGCTGGTGGTAATCGGAAACAAGGAACAAAATGAAGCAGAAGCCTACCTTCCCCAGGCCAGCCCGGAAATTCAAGCCTTATTTGCCAAGACCCCCTTTGCTGCCGGCGGCCGCTGGCTGATGATTCCGGTTACCTCTGAACGGATTCTGGAAGATGTGAAAAATCTGATTCAAATCCGGGTCCGGCCCAAGTGATGGGCGGTATTATTCTATCCTGATGGGAGGAAATTGCTAAAGGGTCAATTAAAGGGTAACGCTAAAAAAGACATAAAAAAACAGCCGCAAACGGCTGCATCATAACATTTCTTCAATAAATTAAATGGTGGAGAGAGAGGGATTCGAACCCAAAAAAATTGTATAACTGGCTATAAATATGGATAAACCGTTTTAAGCACCCCGCTATTCCATGCCGTTTTATATCAATTATTGTAAATGTTTATAAATAGTTTTTTAACAAAAATATGTCACCTATGCCCAGGTTTTTATCCTGGGCTTTTATTTCCCCGCCTACCGAAAGCAATGTTTAGTAAAGTAAATCATACACAAATTCGGATGTTAGTTAATTTTTTGTATAACCTCTTTGATTTCATTTTCATTTTCATGCTTGTAGTCCGTCAAAAAACTATCATAGGTAGATGCACATTGAATTGCTAGTTTTTTTGATTTAATTAAATCAAAAATTGACCTCCCTTCTCCAATTTTTTCATAATCTTCCAATTCAAAACTAAGAATAAAAAAATCATCATTCCTATTTTTATATTTTTCAATAATTCTCAAGACTTTTATCAATCCTTGTGCATCACGATATTCATTTTCTACCCCAGTAAGACCATTTTGAGTAAAAATTATCCCAAACGAGACACCACTAGCAACCATCAAACTATAAAATTTTCCAACGTATGTAACATTTAATCTACTTTGATAATTTTTGCACTCTCCCAATATGACATCAGTATTGATTTCTAATAAATCCCTTGAAATCCCATAACTGCTCATAGCTTGTTTTCCTTGTTTCGATAATACAATTACTTCATCAATTTCATTTGTTCCAGTATGAATATTAGAATGGACTTCAAAAAAATAGGATTTATTAATAATAAAGGAAATAAGCTCTTCCAACTTATTTCCTTTTTCTTTAGTAGTTTCCCCATCTATCGAAGGTTCTTTCAATTTTTCAAGTAGCTTTTTGTATTCGCAAACATCTTTTTCAGACCATGTTGTAAATAATTTAAATTTCTCTAAAGTATCTTTTATTTGGTTTTCCAAATACTCCTTTAAATTATAATTATCATCTAGAATGCTCATAACGAGATTACCTTATATAATACTATCAAATCGTTATCCGGTGATAATTCCTCATTGCAAAAATCGCAAGCGCTATCTTCTTTAAAATCTACCAAAGATTCTAAGTATATGCCCTTGCTTTTTCCACAGCTTGAACAATACACTTCATAAACATTGATTACAAACCCATGCTTTCTTAGTTCTTCCATAAATGAATAAGCTTCAGAAATACTTATGCAGATTTTAGATTTCAAATTTCCCGGATAAATATAGTCTCCAATTTTTATGAACGAAAAAAATTCATCACATTTAGCTTTCTGATATTCACTCAGCCGGTATGAGTTCTTCAAGTTCTCTATTACATTCAATAAGGTAATTTCTGACATAATCCATCATCTCCTTATCACCTAATAATTCACCATAAAACATGAATAAACTGTAATTAGTTCCTTTGTAATCGTGTGTGATTCCAAATCTAATTCTTTCATCATCCATCCGTACTTTTACCATAGGAATATCAGATTTTACTTCTATTTCTTTAATAAATTTTTCTAATTCTGACTTGATTCTTTTTGTGTTTTCATCCAAAGAAAACAACTGATTATTTCCCTCAATAAAATTAGACAATTCACCTAAAATTGGAATTACTCCGTTTTCGTCATCGGCGTAAGCTTCTAAATACGCCGTTGTACCATTCCTTTGCAATCTTTGTGCATAAATCGAAATGTTTTCTTTATCTTTTATATAGTCAATAATTGCTTTAAAGTCTATGTTCTCAAAAGAAATTTCAAGCTTTTCAATCAAATAGTGTTGTATTTTAGAAATCTCAACTTTATAAAAACAAAAGAATTCTTGTATGCAATGCCAATTCTGTCAAATCTGAATTCACATATTTTTTTCTCTAAATCAATTACACATACCATCGAAAAATTTATTCTTTTCCCAACATCATTATTTAGTGTACTTGAAAATTTAAAATAAAATAAATTATCCACAACATGCAAAACGGGTTTTTGATATCTATCATTTGGCGATGATATTTCATCTCTCTTAAAAAATTTGATATCTCCATTTTTTACAAGGTTTTGTATTTTCTCAACTGTTATATTCTTGCATTTGAAATAACAAAAATGTCGATATTGTTTTTTGAATTCAAACTCATCAATAAACTCAAGGACACTTTTCTCATCTAAGATTTTATTTATTTTTTCTTCAATCGTATCCAATTCTGTAACATCAACAATATCATCAAGCGTAATAGCAATTTGCCTATTATTCTTTTTATTGTTAATCACTAATCCCTCACTTACACATTGTCTTAATATAGACTTTTTTAAATATGCTGGATAAAGTTCAATGACAGAATTTTTTAAGTTTTCTTGATAAGAATTCCCCATTATTCAACACCTGCTTAAATAAATTATTTTCCTATTGATCAATTCAATTTTTATTGATTAATACCCATATTCTAACCTACTTTAACCATGATGGCAACGGTTCTAAAGATTTTTTTGATTTAATTGTTTGTTTATGTTATACTGTGCAGGTTGTCAAAATTTCTTGGTACAAAATTCTTGCACCTGTTGGTGCTTTTTTTATGCAAAAAATAAAAACAACCGCCCCGAAGGGCGGCAATACTAATCATTCCATTGAAAATAAAAAACTCTTTTCCTGGCATTTAATTGTTTTTAATCCATATTTCTGCCTTACACCCTGATTAAAAGTCAGATGAAAAGTAAAAGTTTTTAATTATTTCGATTCGCTAATTTCCCTAATCCCTTTTCTTATGCGATATCTTATAAATAAAAACTATTCTTCCTTATTATATACATTTTTTTCATGTGCTAAATCAGAATTCTTTTAATCCTTAAATTTTAGAATTACTTCTCTTTCAGTTACATCTGGTAAATGTTTTGATCTAATAGAATACCTGATTATGTTTGGCTCTTCTTTAAATACCAATAATGCCGGAAATGCAATATTAGTATTGTGTTTTATTTCGTCAAATTTTAACCAAAGAACATCTTCATTTTCATTCTCTAAATTATAATTAAAATATTTATACTTATCTTCTACCATATCAATAAAATCTTCCTTCTCATCTTCGAATGATTTTGTAAAATGATACCCTGGTAATGTGACCGGATTAAAATAATTTTCTTTTTGATATTTCTTTTCATATTTTTCAATGTTTTCATTCGTGCCAACAGTTAATAAATTCTTCACAAGCTTACTTTCAATTAATTCACTTATTACACACTTTCCTGGAATTGGAAAATCTTCGTCGACTATAAGTTTATTTTTTTCAAAATACAAGTTTACAGCTATGTCTTCATCAAAAGTATTTCCTTCATTAGATAAAACTAATGATAATACAGACAAACTTTCTAATTGTAAAATATAATCTAAATATTCATTATATGATTTAGTTCTTCTTATTATCTCGATTATCTTTCCATATTTATCTTTTTCGCTTTCCGATCCGAATAATGATGTTTCTCCAAACACTGAAGCAAGCTCCACAGTATTATTTTTAGATTCAAGATTTCCTAACTCCCAAAAGCTATTTTTTATTTCAATTGCACAATCTTTGGCAAATTTCGCTATTATTTCCCTCTGTATTTTACTGAATTCTGCCTTCTTAAAATTATGGTAGAATAATGCTTTATTCTTAACAGATTCTTCATCTTCAAGCTTTAATGGTGTCAAAACCATGTTTTTAATTATATTAATTTCCTCAATAATTTCTTTTTCAATTTCGTTCAACAATTTTTTTAAACCAAATTTCTTTACCGAAATTTCATTACTTGATAGATTTGTTGCATCCTTTAAAATCAATTCTGGTTTTCTACTGTCAAAATTATTTGAAACAAAATTCATCTGATCCTTTCCAACAACGATTTTTAAAAAGAACAAATTTAAGTGATTTTTAAATTCTTTTTTAAAAGCTTCTTCATCCTCAACTTCACAATATAACCCTCTATTTTTAAATTTTTCCTTAAAATCTTTTACTTTTTCATACTGCTCTTGATCAAAATTATCTGGTTGAATCGCTTTTTTTAAAAAATAAGTAAATACCTGTTTCCCATCACTTATCATTTCTTCAATTTCTTCTTCACTTCCAGATCCATATTTATTTGTTTGAGTTCCGAACCTTGTCCAGAATACCGCAACAGCTAAATCACAATCTTTAACAAATTGTTTATTTAAAATATCTTGTGGGCTACTTCCAGGCTGAGGGAAACTATCTTTTGACCAATGATTACATACTATATTAATATTGTTCCCGATTCCAAAATTTCTATTAAATTCTTCTACAACTTCTTCAATAACTCCTATTTCTTCTTTAATGTCACCAGGACATGATATTAATAAATTATACTGAGTAATTGTTTTTGGCATTCGTTCAGTACTCCTTTTCATATTCCGTATTATTGTTATTTTAGATCTTTATTCCCTTATATTCAACTAACTTATAATATTTATGCTAATACTGAATCAAAACTTTTCAAAAAATAAAAAAAGAACCGTCCCGAAGGGCGGCAATACTACGCTTTTGTCACACCTGGCATGCTACAGAGCGTAGCTGACAAGTTAGAAAACATATATATGTCAATTTCTATGTCAAACGAGTAATCTTCATTTATTTACATTAAAAAAACGGCTATATCAAGCCGTTTGTGCGTTCTTCAAATGGCGGAGAGAGAGGGATTCGAATTATTACGATGTTAATAAACGGGATAAAACCGTTTATAATCTAATATAATAGAATCCCTTTATATAGCCATTTATAACAAATCCAGTACAATCTGATTAAACCTTTAATAATTCTCTAAGGGGTCAATTTAGGGGTCAAAATAACGCTTAAAATTTATGCTTTTTTTACAAACAATCCCAAAATAATCCCCAAGTCGTGGTTTAATTTTTCACAAGAAGATATTAGCATTCTATTTCTTATACTCCCTATATCATTGGGTTTATAGCCTTATAACTCTATATTCTCTCTTGTTCCACTCGACCCGAAGGTCGATAATCTAGCAATTTACTGGCTTCGGGGTTGATCTTGTGTATTTATTTCTATTTTTTATGGGGATTTGTTTGACTCTTAAGTGGCTTAGCGTCAAAATTGAGTCAAACCCAAAACTTATGCTTGTTCAAGATATGCTTCATGTTAGCCTTGATTAATTTAACCCATATTTATCCACTTTATAAAATTCTAATAACACTTAGAAGCCACTCAGCTATACATCATTATCATTCATCAAACTCATTATTTATTAAATTCAATCTCAATAAATAGTTTTGAATAAGTTTATCTTCTTCAGAACTATGATTCTCTTTTGTTTTTTGTAAAACCACTCCCATATTACTAAGTCTCATACATATTGATGACTTCATTCTATCTGGAGTTAATGTTTGGATTTTATAAAAAAACTTTATCTTATCGCTGTTTTTAATACTTCCTTCTTTACTTTTAAATTCATTGACTTCCTCAATATTTGATGGTAGTAATGTTGATAAACACTCATTAATATATTCACTTTTATTAACACAATTAATCCAATACGCATTTATAATAAATCCAAAATCTATAATATTCCGAATTAGAACAGTTACTTCTTTAAAAGAAGGTGTCCTCCTATCTTCATATCGCTCTAGCATTTTGTCTATTTCTAAAGTCCCATATTCATTGCTATTTAATACAGTTTCATATTTACTTAAAATTCTTTTCGTATTTTGTCTTAATGGATTATCAATTCCCCCATGAACCAAGTGATTCCTCCACTGAATAGCCAAATCTATCAGTGCAAATATTAATTCTAAATCCGGAAAATATGGGGCACTACCTTTCTTACCGCTTCGAGAATCTTCTTGTTTCCTGTATGTAGATATAACACTTTTCTCATTCATAAACAAATCTTCAATTACTCGGTATTTATAATAGATACTTCTATAAATAACCGCATATGACTTATCATCTCTATCAATCTGAAATTCGTTTTGTTCCTTAAAAAAATACGGAAAAAAATCCTTAAGCAAAACATCTAAGCAATCTATGGTCCATGTCAAAGCAGCTTTAATAAGAAACATTCTACTACGATTTACGGAGTTTTCCCAATTCTGTGGTTCCCACCGAGCTGGCTCTGTTTTACCAATATCAGTCTTATCGATTTTATCAATACCTATGCATGCTGTAATTAACATTTGATTATTATTCCCAACATTTTCTTTGAACCTAGAGAATGCAGAGTACTTTATAATCCTAGCACTCGAATACGACTCCATACATAATCCCTACCTCTCAACCATCCTATTTTACAATAAAAATAGTGCCGACCAGAATCGAACTGGCATCCCATCTTTTAAGGGTACATAAAGCACAATAAAGAGATGTGACTTACCATTAGTCCACAGCACTATAATAGTAACACATAATTTTAATATATTAAAGAGCATTTCTATTTGCTCTAAGGTGACCATATACCCTGGATTCCGGAATTTATAACGAGGAATTTTGCAGATTCTCGTTAAATAATCGGGAATACAGGATGTAAATGTTTTCAATGAAATTATTTTAATATCATTTCATTCGAATAGTTTGTTATTCAGATAAATAAATTTAGAGCCCTCTATTAATTACTCTAAATTTATTTATGCTACAGCTCGAATCACTTCCATCTTATGAGATCATAGGTACATCTACAGCAGATTGGAAAGCCTCAGAACTTCAACTTCATTTTAATAAGGATGGTATATTTAGATTTAACGCTCTCTTATTCTGTTCTGCTACAATGAAATTGTAACACCCGGAGCGAGTTTGATGATATAATTCGAACTTGAAAAGGAGTTACAAAACATGTCAAATAAAAAATACGATCGTGTCCTTCAGGAAAAAATCATCCGCCTTCATCTAGAAGAAGGCCGAACCATCAAAAGTCTGACTGTCGAACACAACTTAGGTTAATAAAAGAAACTATATAATAAACAAAATAAAATTCATAGACATCTTCTGCGAAACAAATAAATTAAAGACTATTAAATTCGAATTTTAATTGAACTTACTCTTTATATAACATGAAGAATATTCATTTAGAATATCATTTGAACACAGTTTATATTTAGAAAGCAATGCACTTACTCTTATCACATTTCCCCAGTTTTCATCTTGTACAAAAGCTGTCGTAAAGTTCTTGAATTGCTCTTTAAAACTATCAAGCAATTCTGGTGTTATAATTCGCATACCTTCTACAGCAGCTGCGTTATCATCAATAATCTGGGATTTATGGACCATTACCGGTGTCACTTTTAAATCGCTTCCATATTGTTGATTAAACCAGCGGATTGAACCACCAAGTTGATCGCAGTATTTTTTTGCAATTGTTTCTACAATTGCTCCACTTTTACACTCGATCACAAAATATTCGCCATCTCCAACAGCCCATAGGTTATCTGGTCCGTTTCCGCCATTATCAAAACGCGATGAGTTGAAACCTAATAGTTTTCCAAATTCTTCTAATGCCCTTTCAAATTCATGTGCTTCAGGAGAAAATGTTAATGAATCAAGTGTAGCATCAATATGTACTATGTATTCATTCGAATTACTACACAATTTTGAAACATACTCAATTAATGCCTTTGCTTGTATTTTTTTATTTAATAGCTTCTCATATTGAATTCCTTCAATCGGTATTAAAGTTCCACTGTTACATTTACGTGCAGCTAGCAAAATCTGTTGTGCTTTTGATATATCAATAAAGTTTGTGTACTCAGCTTTTATTTGCATGAGATAACCTTTTGTTTTTTTATCAGTTTCTTTGTTTATCATATTATCTAATGCTTCAACAGCTTTTGTCCATGAATTGATGCTCGCTTCCTCAAAAGCTTCCCTTAGCGCAATAGTAACTTCACTGATATTGGGTTTAGTTTCGTATTTTACATTAGATAGACGATTTTTACTTTCTTGTACCCACTCATCCGAACGATTTAAGGAATAATTTGCCATTTCAAATATCTCATCTATATCTGGAGTCGCATTTTGCTTTATTAACAATCCCCACAAGTCTTTTGAAAGGTTATATTGTTCCATTGTCGTATTACTAAAATGTGATACTCCATTGCTACGCAACAATACGTCTGCAAGCTCATTCCCCATTAGAACAATACAACAAGAATCAGTACTTGAACGTACTCCTCTGCCCATTCCCTGTTCAATTCTTTGCATCTGCTCGCGAATAATCATATGACCTGAAGTTATAACACTTTGCACATATTTTTCATATTTACTTCTTAATGGAGGCAATCCGTCAATTACAAGTAGTCGACAAGCATCGTCTGGTAAATCTATACCATCATACCTACTTACAAAGACGACAAGTCCTATGTGACGATTCTTTAAGCCTTCAATATGAGCAGCTATATTATCTTTTTTGGCAATCTTTTGACCTGTACTATCCCAAAACGCAGCTCGCTTAAAAGATGGAACAATAACAACTACATTATGTTCTTCTGCAATAGAAAACACTTTTTCCTTTATCTGTTCATCAGAAATACTACTGTTCAAATGCTTTGGAAAAAGAATAAGTCTATCACCAATATCATTTGCCTCTTCAGGTGTAATTATGTCAGCAATATCATCTTTTTTTAATCCAACAGCCGAAACAAACACACTATCGTCAGAAAGAGTAGCACTCATAAAAATTCTTCGGGTTGCATTTTCAAAACTCGCTATTTTAGAAATCGGAGTTCCTTTTGGCGTTATCTCGATTGAATCTGCCGTTATGACACAGCTACAAAAAGACAAACAGTCCTGCAGCAATGGTAAATTAAAATAGATAAAGTTATTATTATCATCAGGATTATCGTACATTTTTAGAAGTCTAAAAATTGGGTCTTTCTTGTTCTGCCAAATCCAAAACGGAAGTAATGCTATTTTTTGGTAATCTTTCATTTCTACTATATTTATATATGATGTATGATCGTAAGATTTCCAAGAATCAGCAAAAGTTTCAATCATTTTTCCATAAAGTTCGTGATCACTAGGTATTTTAATCGAAAACTGCGATGTTATTATATCTAAACAAGCGTGTACATCATCTAATAACACACAACCAATTGGATAATTATTTGAACCTCGCATTCCAAAAACACTTCTCCCGTTTATCAAAGCATGAATTGTCGTAACGAGAATTGCATTATTTTCATTATAATTGTAGTCATCTCTGTCAGTTACCGCTAAAATTCCTAACGCTTTAGCTTCTGAGCATACTTGTTGAGCAAGATAACTATCGGGAACTACATAAATCGCCGGGCCTTTGCTTTCATTTAAACAACTTTGAAGTATTAACAATCCTACAATGGTTTTACCACTTCCAGTATTCATTTTGATTATACTGTTTTTTTGATCCCGCTGTTCATACCATTTTTTCCAAACTTCAGTTTGGACATCACGGGCATATCCATATTTGTTTTTAGGCAAAGACATAAATATTTCGCGTGGTTCTATTGGTTTATTTTTTTTTAAACTGCTCAGCTGTGAAAGTAAATTTGACATAAAAATCCTCCTTTAAAATTATTAATAAGTATCTTATAAGTATACTAATAATTGATTATAAATAATAGTGCTAATTAGTTGAATTAGAAGGTATATTTTTTATATTTAATTATTCGTTTTCATATCCATACTTTTTATAAATAATAAAAATTTTTTCTGAGTGTCATGTATCCGTCTGGGTGGAGTAAAACTAATTTTTTTCCTAACCTTGCAAGATCAGCCGGCTCAATTGCCCATTCTCTGGCTTCACTTTCAGTCTTAGTTTTTGTGCGTTCATTACTGGAAGTGCTACGTTTCTTCGTATCTTGATAACCAATCAGTTTTGCAAAATATTCCTGTGTGTCTGTATCATCTGCCCCCAAAACTACTTTAAAACGATAGTTATTCATCATAGCCATACGTTCTTCTCTACCATATATTAAATCTATATCCGCCATACTCTGTGTTAGCATTATTATTCTGATATGTTTTTTTCGAAGTTTTCGAAGCGCATCAGTGATTTCCATTTTACCGAGACTGGCAAACTCGTCCAAACAAAATAAAATTGTTGTTTTGCTATCATTAGAACGGTTAGAAAAAAACTCCAAGCTTTGAGCGGTTATAATCTGGAGAAGTGGAGCGTATAACTTTAATTTACTATCCTCAACAACGATAAATACATTATTTTTTTCCAGTACCGCAGGCGTAAATGCTTTTTCGTTTTTCTTTGGTCTGCGAATGGTCTGTTTTATTCTTTCATTTGTAGCAAAAAGCATTAAAACGCTATCACAACTTTGTTTGCAACCCGCGTTATTTTGATCCAATGTACCATTGAAAGAATTAATATATTGTATTGCTTTATCATTATCAGTTTTATCAATCGCTGAAAATAGATCTTTCCAACTACTGCTAACTACTTTTTCGCATATTTCAATGAAATCCATTTTCTTATGATAAAAAGCGATCAGTGAAGCAGTTAATATTTTTCTTCCCTCTTTATTAAAAAATTTAGCTGTATCAGACATTTTTTCATCAATTGGCATCATAAGAAAAGCCAACCGTTCAAGTGCTTCATTTTGATCCTCTTTATTCTTTATCTGATCGATGGTACCAAATAGATTATATGGTGTACTGTTTAGATTTTCTGGCTCATATATAAGTTTGTCTGGCATATCTACATTTTTACATATATCACCAGATATATCGATTGTGAAACTGGTCCCACTCCAACTTCTTAGCGTTGGTATTAAAATAGCGGCTGTTTTGCCAAGACCAGAGCCACCAAAAACAGCTATATGACCTTCCGATTCTGTTGGTGAATAGGTAACTATTTTCCCAAACTTACCAAAAATAACCCCAGAAGCTCTATTTTTAAAGTTTATTTTTAACTGCGACGTTTTATTTAAATACTTCTTTTTGAATCTTATAATCATTAAAATAAGTATAAAAAAAGCAAAAGCTGGGAGTATTCTGTATGTAACAAAATGTGAAAGTTCATTAATTATTGTAAATAGATCCACTCTACCACCGCCCTTTTCTCTCTATCGTTCGATTATATTCCATATTATATTTTTGCTCAATCGACCGCAATCGTTCCAACTCTTTCTGAGTTTCATATTTTTCTTTCATTTCTTCCACACTGTAGTTTCTTCCTTTTGCCTTAGTTGATCCATTTAGAACTTCTCCTTGCACCCCATTATCTTTTAAATGTTTTTGCAAATCAGTATGGAAATGTTGAAGCTCTATTCGTGTTAAAACATCATTTGCACAGATTTTTTCACTTTGCGAATGTTTTGGGTTCTTATCTTGTGTTACCGGTATAAAATCAAAATGTAGGTGCGGACGACCAAGAACCAGTTCTTTTTTTAATTCTCCTTTTTCATCCTTCTCATATTCACCCCAACGGTTCTTAACTTTTTCCATTTTCCCCTCATCATAATGAACCATTGCCTGAACTACATTTTCTTTTCCGTATCGACTTTCTAAAAAATCATAGGTGTTTTGAAAAAAAACTTTTTCCTGCTCCAAGGTTGTCAGATCTTTTGGTGCTGTTACAATCCATCCAGCCATTGTTTTTACATCAGCTCGACCATATACATATAATTCGCTTTTTCTTTGTTTATAGTATGCATATGAAGACATTCCACGAACCGGAGTCAATGAATAATTAAGTGCTGTTCTCCTGGAATCTATATCAGTATTTGCATCCCGTTCAATCAGTCGATCATTATGCCGAAGTTGATTAACTACCGCACCATGTGTAAATTTTTCTACACTTGCCATATTGGTTATCATCCTTTCCTAGTCAGTTTATGTCATTCCAAAATTTCTATTTCAAAGGTCACATTACGCTCCCAATGAAACAGAAATTTTGTTCTGCCATACAAGATATGGCAGATTTTTCGCTTCGCTTAAAATCTTCCACCGGAGACGCAGTCTCCTTATCTTGCCACCGTGCCCGTGGACGCTTGTATTCTTCAACTTATGTTTCAGAATACAAAAGGGGTCTCTCGACCCCTTTGTTACCACTAACATCCATTAAGATACTGTTGAATCACTTCATTTTCAATTCTTTTAATAATTAGAATTGCTTCAAACCACTTGAATTTTTTTTGATTTTTTTCCAAGAATACAATAGTAGAAATGATATCATATATGGCTTCTTCTTCCCATATATCCTCCCAATGATCCCATATATCATCATAATAATTCGTCAAATATGGGTGAACAGAATGATAGTCAGGGTCATGTTTTCTGATTATTGCTTTAGCATTCTCTAATAATTCTTGAATATATTCGTTTCTTGTATCCCCTTCCTTATTTAGATGAGTAGAAAAACTGAAATGTAAAATAATAGAATGAAGTATAGAACAATCTTTGATGGGGTGTCTAGCTAACCATCCAATACTTCTGGAGATACATTGTCTTATTGTCGATTGATCAAGTATCCCTGCTTCTTGTTGCTGCAAGATATAGTCTGCTTCTACATATAACAATTCAACACGATCTGGCAAAAAACTGCAATAAATAGAATTATTTATTGTCTTATTAATATTCCTACCAGTCTGTGCGCAATATTCTTTAATCATAAGGTCCGTTTGCTTTTCAAGTAAATAAATTCTTATTGCCATGCTTCACTCCTTTTGCTTCGTTCGAAATCCATTCTTTGAACTCTGCTTTCGGAATTTTTATACTGCGCCCAACAAAAATGGCTGGAAAGCCATCTGTATGACATATGTCATACATCTTAACTTTTGAAATTCCTAGCAGTTTCGCTGCTTCCTCAACAGAGTAAATTAATCTTTCATTTTGCATTTTTTCACCTTCTTTCACAAATAATTTTGCTCCTAACTCTTAGGAGACTTTAATTTCGAATTTAAATCTAGCATTGCAACCATATCTATGCTAGAATTATACTCAAATCACCGCAACGTTTACAAGCATTTTATTTTGCAATCAACAAATTCGAACCTTTAGGAGGGTGTTAACAATGGACGCAACAAAAGTATCAACTGAAAAGGAACATGAAATATTCCCAACTAGATTACGAGAATTAATCCAAGAAAAAAAAATAAGTCAAAAAGACTTAGCTGAAAAGATTGGTATTACAAGGCAATCGGTAAGTTTATATGCAAATGGACAACGAAACCCAGACATTGAAGTATTTAAAAGAATCTGCCAATACTTCGACATTTCATCAGATTACCTATTAGGTTTAAGTGATATAAAAAAATTTGATATTGAAAACAGTGTAATAAACAAAAAATTAAAGTTCGATGAAGAAACTATTCAAATAATCGAAAATTTAAGCCACCGTTACGATTTACTTATGCTAAGTGATGAACAACGAAAGATTGAAGAACAAAATAGAAACACCTTCTTACATATCAACATTTTCAATGAATTTGTCAAGACTTCCAATTATTCTTATGAGCATGGATTTTTTCAACTTATGGATACTATTTGGGGTTATGCATATTTAGAAGAATTCACTAATCATGCTCAAAAATGGGTATTGCAAAATGTTGGCATTGAATATGACGAAAAAAATCACATCTTTACAGAATACAATCTTAAAAAAGATTCGGAAATCATACTAAAATATCGTACTTTAACCAATAAAATAATTGATAAACAATTTATAGGAACTACAGATACAAAATATATTTTATTAGCAGCAGCAGAAGAATTTAAAGAAATCTGTAAAATGATAAGTGCAAATTTGATTATTAAAATAGCACATTCAAATATATTTAAACGCGATTTTGAAAAATTCAAAGAACTCTATTCAGAACAAGAAAAAACCTCATAAGAGGTTGATTTTTTATTTATAGCATCTTGAAATTCGGACATTTTATGTAATTGAATGTTTCAACAAGATTAAGGAGGAATATTATGTCTCAAAAGAAAACTACCCGTAACGCCCACGGTTCCGGTACTATCCGGGAAAGAAAAGACGGCCGCTGGGAAGCCCGGTACTATGTCGGTTATGACCCGGTGACCGGTAAACCCATCCGCAAGTCAATCATGGGCCACACTCAGCAAGAAGTCAGAAAGAAGCTTAATGCCATCACCGTGGCCATTGATAACGGGGAATACAAAGAACCGTCCAAATTGACTGTAAAAGACTGGTTTGGTATCTGGGTTGCTGAATATTCCCTGAATCTGAAGCCCCTCACGCTAAAGTCATATAACACCCAAATCAATAACCACATTATCCCTAACCTGGGCCGGGTGAAGCTGTCCGCCCTGGCACCCCACCACATCCAGAAATTTTATAACAAGCTGCATGAAACCTATTCAGCAAAGACCATCAAGAATATACATGGCGTGATGCACAAGGGATTAAAACAGGCCATGGATCTGGGTTATATCAGAAATAACCCGGCTGATACCTGTAAGCTCCCTAAGGTGATTAAGACCCAAATAACCCCCATGGATAAAGACGTTATCCCGACATTTCTTGAAGCCATTAAGGGCCATCAGTTTGAAACGGTCTACATTGTGGATCTGTTCACCGGATTACGGCAATCGGAAATTATCGGGTTAACCTGGGACTGCGTGGACTTTGAAGCCGGGACTATCAATGTATACAGGCAATACCAGAAATTAAATGGCGGTTGCCAGTGGGGAACCCTGAAAAATGGCAAGACACGGCTGATTAAGCCTGCACAATTTGTCATGGATATTCTACGGGCTGAAAAAATAAAACAGGCCGAAAACAGATTAAGGGCCGGTTCAGCATGGGATAATCCAGAGGGTTTCATCTTTACTAATCCGCTGGGTACCCACATTAAGCATGAAACACTCTCAAAAAATTATAATGTAAGAAACAGTGATAAAATGCTCATATAAAACGGTTGAAAATTCCTCAAAATAAGCGTACGCTCCTTTTAAAAGGAGGTATGATAAATGATTGAAAGAGAGGGATTTTTTATGATCAAGGATCTG